>Ga0155146_16_pt1 | contig 44912 bp, 40 predicted proteins | sample RifCSPhighO2_01_FD_106114 | JGI IMG/M metagenome (GOLD analysis project Ga0155146, IMG submission 106114) | Candidatus Uhrbacteria bacterium RIFCSPHIGHO2_01_FULL_63_20 | reverse complement strand
CGGACAGGTCGGTGACGAGCGCGAGCGACGTCGCGGCCTCGCCCAGGGCCATCACGAGCGACAGCGTGGAGGACCCGCACCGGCGGCAGGTGGCGTGCACGAGGCTCGCCTCCTGGTCCTCGCCGAGCACCTTGGCATCCATCCCGGTCTTGCTCTCGCACATGGCGCAGGCGGAAACGAGCTTTGTACGGTCATTCCAAGAATGAGGAGGGCTCGTCATATGGAAACGTGGGGGTTACGTATCCACAGTACCACCCTGACGGAAGATGAAAAGAGCTAGGTCAAGTCCGTGCGTCTCGCATGGATCGCGGCGCTTTGGGCCACCCCGAGCATGAGCAGGGTGAAGAGGAGCGAGCTTCCGCCATAACTCACGAGCGGGAGGGTGACGCCGGTCACGGGCAGGAGCCCCAGGTTCGCCCCGACGTTCACCGACAGCTGCGTGACGAGCACCGAAGCGAACGCCACCATGAGGTAGCTGGTGAAATCGTCGCGCGCGCCCGAGGCGACCTTGAACAGGCGATAGGACACCACGGCGAACGCGGAAAGGATCACGCATACGCCGAGGAAGCCGAGCTCCTCGGCGATGACGGCGAAAATGAAGTCCGTCTGGGACTCGGGAAGGAACTTGAGCTGGCTTTGCGACCCGAAGCCGAGCCCGCGCCCGAACCACCCGCCCGAGCCGATCGCGATGATCGCCTGCTGCACGTTGTACCCCTGTCCCAGCGGATCGGACGCGGGATCGATGAACGACATCACGCGCGCCTTCTGATAGTCGGCGAGCAGCCCGTGCCAGGCGACGAACGCCATGATCGCCGTGCCCGCGACGAGCGGGACCAGATGTCGCACGCGCATCCCCGCGAACAGGGAGAGGACCACCCACTGCGCGAGCAAGAGGAGCGCGGAACCGAGGTCGGGCTGCAGCATCACGAGGAATGCCGGTACGGCGGCCAAGGCGCCGCTCTCAAGCATCTCGCGGACGGCGAACCGCGAGCGGCGCGTGGAAAAATACGCCGCGAGCGCGACCGCGAGCGCGAACTTCATGTATTCGACCGGTTGGAACCGGAGGGGACCCAGATCGAACCACCCCGAGGTCCCACGCACGTCGGTCCCGAGCACGAGCACGGCTACGAGCATGAGCACCCCGGCGCCGTAGAGCACCGTGCTCCAATTGCGCAGCAGCCGGTAATTGCCGCGCGCGGCGAACAGGAACAACGCGAGAGCGATCGCGGTCGCGAACAGCTGTTTCTTCACGTTCAGGAAATCGGACTCCGGCTGGGAAAGCGCCACCGAATAGATGGCGGACAACCCGAACGCGAGCAGCGTGAACGCCGCGAAGGCGAGCGGCCAGTCCATGCTGCGGAGTCTTCCGGGATTCAGGCGCATGGGGAGAGCTTAGGCGAACAGGCTCGCAGGCGACAAGGCTTGCGGGAAATCCTTAGGGCCTGAGTGCCTACGAGCCTTCATCGCCTATTGCGCCGCAGGCATGTAAATGGACGGGTCGAAAATATTGATTTCCGGGATGACCTCGGTCTGGCTGGCCGACGGGATCGGCCCGAACCAGTTCACCGCCACCTCCTGGCTCACCCCGGAGGGGAGCGACGAGAGCGTCGTGCGGTTCGCGCCGACCACGGTGGTCCCCCGCTTGAGCAGGATCACGAACGCCGGGTCGTAATAGCCGTAGGCCGTATCGTTCTTCACGGTGAAGGTCACGCGTCCGATCGTCTTCGAATCCACCATGAGGTCCGAGCTGAACGCGACGTCCGACACGGGGAGCCGCAGGCGGTCGGCCGACCACCTGGAAAAGTCGCCGGTCAGGTGCTTGTCCACGCGACGCCACGCCATGTTCTCGATCACCGCGTCGGCGCGTTGCGGCGCCGCGGCCGCAACGACGGCAAGCGCGAGCAGCGGCTTCTCTTCCCCGGGGAGGATGAACCCGCGCTGACGCGGGGTCTCGCCGGCGCTCGAGCGGAAGAAATAATCGAACTCCCCGTACCAGTCCCCGTTCGGATTGGTGGCGAGCGTGTAAAAATCGTATCGCCCGTCCCCTTCGGCGATCACGGTGGTCCCCGTAAACGCGATGGGGTTCCCGGCCGTGCCGCGGCTGAACGCGTACAAATCGTCCTGCCCGCGCGTGGCCATCGCCACGACCGCATCGCGTTCGCGTCCATAGCTCACCAGGAAGCTGTCCGTGAACGTCCAGAGGGCGAACAGGAGCAGGAGGCCGTCCACGACGCCGAACGACACGAGCCCGATCGTCTTCAACCGGGCGCGGTTCTCCACCCACCACAGGGACAGCGTATATTGTCGCGCCTCCTCCTTTTCCTCCTCCATGAGGAGCGGGCCACTGCCGTTTGGCGGCAGACCCTCCACCCCGTTTGACATATGCGGAAAAAGTATACCACGGGGCCCTGGATTCCGGAGCCATCGCGTGGTACCCTAAGCCCGTTGCAGACCCTGACGGTATGGCCAAATCGGACGAAAAGAACCCAACCAAAAAAGCCGCCTCTGGCGGGTATACCGCCCAGCAGATCCAGGTGCTTGAAGGGCTCGAGCCGGTGCGCAAGCGCCCAGGCATGTACATCGGGTCCACGGGCCCTACCGGTTTGCATCACCTCATCTGGGAGGTGATGGACAACTCCATCGACGAGGCGATGGCCGGTCATGGCAAGGTGATCACCCTGCGGCTCTTGCCCGACGGGCTCGTGAGCGTGGAAGACGAAGGGCGCGGCATCCCGGTGGAGGCGCACCCGCAGTTCAAGGTGTCCGCGCTCGAGCTCGTGCTCACCAAGCTGCACGCCGGCGGCAAGTTCGGCGGCGGCGGGTACAAGGTGTCCGGCGGGCTGCACGGCGTGGGCGTGTCGGTCGTGAACGCGCTGTCCACGTACCTGCGCGCCGAGGTGAAGCGCGACGGCAAGCTGTGGGCGCAGGAATATGCCAAAGGGGTCCCGCAAGGAAAGGTGAAGGCGGTGGGCACGGCCAAAGGGACCGGGACCACCATCATCTTCCGCCCGGACGCGGGGATCTTCGAGACGGTGGAATTCAGCCTGAAGACGATCGTGGATCACCTGCGCCAGCAGGCCTATCTCCTGAAAGGGCTGAAGCTCGTCATCATCGACGAACGCACGGAGGCGAAGTCTGGCTACGCCTTCTACTTCGAAGGCGGGGTGGCTTCGTACGTGCGGCACCTGAACCACGGCCGCGAAGCGAAGCACGCGAACGTGTTCTACGTGCACAAGCACGACGAGGCGAGCGACGTGGAGGTCGAGGTGGCCGTGCAATACACCGAGGAATACCACGAATCGGTGTTCTGTTTCTGCAACAACATCTATAACCCGGAGGGCGGCACGCACCTGATCGGGTTCCGCACCGCGCTCACGCGCGAGCTGAACGGCTACGCGCGCAACAAGGGGCTCATCAAGGAAAAGGACGCCAACCTCACGGGCGAGGACGTGCGCGAAGGGCTCACGACGGTCATCTCGGTCAAGATCAAGGATCCGCAGTTCGAGGGCCAGACCAAGGCGAAGCTCGGCAACCCCGAGGCGCGCACCGCGGTCGAGGCGGTGTTCGGCGAGGCGTTCAAGATCTACCTCGAGGAGCATCCGCGCGACGCCGAGGCGATCATCGGCAAGTGCCTGCTCGCCGCCCAGGCCCGCGCGGCCGCCCGGGCCGCCCGCGAAACGGTGCTGCGCAAGGGCGTGCTCGAAGGACTCACGCTTCCGGGCAAGCTCGCGGATTGTTCGAGCAAGGATCCCAAGCGCTGCGAGCTGTTCATCGTGGAGGGCGACTCCGCCGGCGGATCCGCCAAGCAAGGGCGCAACCGCGAGACGCAGGCCATCCTTCCGATCAAGGGGAAGATCCTGAACGTGGAGCGCGCGCGGCTCGACAAGATGCTCGCCAACAACGAGGTGAAGTCGCTCGTGATCGCGCTCGGAACCTCGATCGGCGAGTCGTTCAAGTTGGACGACCTGCGCTACGACCGCGTCGTGATCATGACGGACGCCGACGTGGACGGCGCGCACATCCGCACGCTCCTCCTCACCCTGTTCTACCGCTACTTCCCCGACCTCGTGCGCACCGGTCATATCTACATCGCGCAGTCGCCGCTCTACCGCGTCGCGGTCGGGAAGGAATTCCGCTACGCGTTCTCCGATGACGAGAAGGCGAAAGCGGTTGAAGAACTGGTCGGCGCGTCGGGTAAGAAGAAGGCGGAAAAGGCCAAGGCGAAAGGGGTTGAGGAGGTTGAGGGGGGCGAAGCCGCCGAAGCGCCGGAACAGGCGATGATGGTCGAGGGCGTGAAAGTGAACATCCAGCGCTACAAAGGGTTGGGGGAAATGAACCCCGAGCAGCTGTGGGAGACCACCATGGATCCGGCGACCCGCGTCATGAAGCAGGTCACGATCGAGGACGCCGAAAAGGCCGACGAGATCTTCGACGTCCTCATGGGCGCCGACGTCGCTCCCCGCAAGCGCTTCATCCAGACCCACGCCAAGGCGGTGAAGAACCTCGACATCTAGGCCGGGTTGACACTTTCCACCCCCTCCTTTATTATCCCCACATCGCCCCGAAAGGGGTTTTTAGATAGCAATTATGGAGGCAATCGCCGCCAAAACGCGCAATCCGGTCATCTGGTTCCTCCGGTACCTGCGTGAAGCCAAAGAGGAACTCGAGAAGGTCGCCTGGCCCAGCCGCGCGGACGTGGTGCGCTACAGCGCGCTCGTGATCGTGGTCGGGGTCGCCCTGGCCGCGGCGTTCGCCGCGCTCGACTGGGCGCTGTCGCTCGGGCTCGAGCAGCTCATCCGTCTTTCCAAGTAAGGAGGTATGCCTAAACAGATCGCCAAGCATGGCCGCCGCTGGTACGCCATCCACACCTACTCCGGCTACGAGGAGAACGTGCAGGAGAACCTGATGCAGCGCATCGAGACCATGGACATGACCGACAAGATCTTCTCGGTCCTGGTCCCCAAGGAGAAGAAGATCCGCATCAAGAACGGCAAGCGCAAGACGGTGGAGGAAAAGATCTTCCCCGGCTACGTGCTCGTGGACATGCTGGTCACCGACGACTCGTGGTACGTGGTGCGCAACACGCCCAACGTGACCGGGTTCATCGGCACGGGCACGACGCCCACCCCGATCGCCGACGAGGAGATCGCCGCGCTGCAGAAGCGCATGGGGATCAACGAGCCGGAGTTCACGGTGGACGTGGAGGCCGGCAGCCCGGTCACCATCGTCGACGGGCCGTTCAAGAACTTCGAGGGCAAGGTGTCCGAGATCGACGCCGAGCGCGGCAAGGTGAAGGTGCTCGTGTCCATGTTCGGCCGCGAGACGCCGGTCGAGCTCGACTTCCTCCAGATCAAGAAGATTTGATTGATGTATGGCCAAGAAACTCGTAACCCAAGTCAAGCTCCAGATCATGGGAGGCGCGGCCACCCCGGCCCCGCCGGTCGGTCCGGCGCTCGGTCAGCACGGGCTGAACATCGCGGCGTTCGTGAAGCAGTTCAACGACGCGACCCAGGATCGTCGCGGCGAGGTGGTGCCGATCATCATCAACGTGTACGAGGACCGCAGCTTCGACTTCGTGACCAAGATCGCCCCGGCCTCGCAGCTCATCGCGAAGGCCGCCAACATCAAGAAGGGTTCCGGCAAGCCCAACCAGGACAAGGCCGGCAAGATCACCAAGGCGCAGCTGAAGGAAATCGCCGAGAAGAAACTGCCGGACCTGAACACGAAGGACGTGGACGCCGCGATGAAGATCATCGCAGGTACCGCAAGGCAGATGGGCGTGGACGTGGTATAAATAGGACCAATAAGACCTATTCGACCTATATGACCAAAGGAGGAAGCGTCATCCTGCGCATCTACTTCTCGCTCGTGTCGTTCGTCACGCTCATGATCCTGGTGTTCTCGGTCGCGGACCTGGTGAACATCTCGCTCAAGACGTTCGTCTTCCCGGCTGCCGACGCCCCCAATTACGCCGTGTATTGCGACCCGGCCTACCAGACCCCCGAGCAGTGCGAGATCCAGCGCGGCAACGAAGCCAAGCAGGCGCTCGTGCAGAAGCAGCAGTCGGCCACCCGCGACCTGTCGCTGCTCATCATCGCCGCCCCGCTCTTCTGGATGCACTTCCGCATCGTGTACCGCGACTGGATGGAGGAGAGGAACAAGGCGTGAGTTGGAAAAAAATAATTTAATCGTGGGAGGCGTTAAGCCGCTAACACCACAACCATATGGCCGGTAAGAAAACCTTGGAGGCGAAGAAGATGGTCGATCCGAAAAAGACCTACACCGTGGACGAGGCGATCGCGCTCGTGAAGACCCTGCCCAAGCGCGAGTTCGACGAGTCGGTCGAGCTGCACGTGCGCCTGGGCATCGACCCGACCAAGGGCGACCAGCAGGTGCGCGGCACCATCGCGTTCCCGCACGGCGTGGGCAAGAGCAAGCGCGTGGCCGCGTTCGTCGAGGCCGCGAAGGAAGCGGAGGCCAAGGCGGCCGGCGCCGACCTGGTGGGCGGCGAAGAGCTCATCGCCGAGATCGCCACCAAGCAGGTGATCGACTTCGACGTGGCCGTCGCCACCCCGGCGATGATGCCCAAGCTCGCCAAGCTCGCGAAGACGCTGGGTCCCAAGGGGCTCATGCCCAACCCGAAGACCGACACCGTGGGTCCCAACGTGGGCAAGATGGTGGCCGAGCAGAAGGCCGGCAAGCAGACCTTCAAGAACGACAGCGCCGGCAACGTGCACCAGATCTTCGGCCGCGTGTCCTTCGACGAGGCGAAGCTCAAGGAGAACCTGACCGCGCTCATCGAGCTTATCAAGAAGATGAAGCCGGCCAGCTCCAAGGGGATCTACGTGAAGTCCGCGACCGTCGCGACCACGATGGGCCCCGCGATCCACATCCAGGCGTGACGAAAGGACCAAGGACGAAAGGAAGGTAGGGCCAAATTCGGTCCTTTTTTCCTTTTGACCTTCTCGCTTCGCGTCTGCTACGCTAGCCGCCTGGAGGACCCCCTCCTTTTTGTTTATATGGGTTCCGCCGCCCTCGCCATCCAACATATCCGCGAACTCCTGCGCCATGGCGCCGTGCGCGAGGCCGACGAAGGCTCGTTGCAGCCCTCGAGCCTGGACCTGTCCGTGTCGGGCGAGCTGTACCGCATGCGCGGCAGCTTCCTTCCCCAGCCGGGCGAGAAGATCCGCGACATCCTGAAGCGCGGCATCTTGTTCCCCGCTTCCCTCACCCAGCCGCTCGAGTTGAACGGGATCTACTGGATCCGGCTGAACGAGCTGCTCGACCTCCCGTCGGGCGTGTTCGGCACCACCAACAACAAGTCCTCCTCGGGCCGCATCAATCTGCAGACGCGCCTGATCGCGAACGGGGTCCCGGCGTTCGACTACGTCCCGCGCGGCTACCGCGGCGAGCTATGGCTCGAGGTGACGCCCAAATCCTTTCCGGTGCGCCTGGGCTACGGCGAACGATTGAACCAGATGCGGTTCTTCACCGGCAACGCGCACCTCGAAGCCGACGAGCTTCGACGCGAGTACGCGCGCTACGGGTTTTTGCGCGACGCGGACGGGGTCGCGCTCCCGCTGCGCAAGCTCGCCAACCAGCCGGGGATCAGCATGACGCTCGACCTCACGAGCCACGACGTGGTCGGCTACCGCTGCGGCCCGACCATGGGGCGCATGCTCGACTACGCGAGGCGCGACCATGACCCGCGCGAGTTCTTCGAGCCGATCGTGCGGCCGCCGGACGGCCAGTTCGTGATGCGCCGCGGGGAATTTTACATCCTGGCCACCAAGGAGTTCCTCCGCGTCCCGCGCGAGTTCGCGGCCGAGATGCTCCCCTACGACGTCACGATGGGCGAGTTCCGATCGCATTACGCCGGGTTCTTCGATCCGGGCTGGGGATACGGTCGGGAGGGCGAGACCATGGGGACGCCCGCAGTGCTCGAAGTGTTCACGCATGACCGCGATTTCGTGCTGCGCGACGGCCAGCCCGTGTGCCAGATGGTGTTCGAGCGCCTCACGGCCCCGAGCGAGATCTGCTACGGCGACGCGAGCCTCGTGTCCAACTACTACCGCCAGACCGGACCGCGCCTTTCCAAGCACTTCAAGATCGGCTGATCATTGCTCCTTTCGTTCGCTTGGCGTAGCTTCATACGTGTATGCGTCGCCGAGCGGGACGAGCCCTCATCATCTTCGTGTTTCCGATCCTCCTCATGATGACCGGATTTTTCGCGACCGCTTCGGCGTTCGGCGTGCACGAGAAGTCGATCGAAGACGTCGTGGAAGAGACGATCGCCAGGCGTTCGGACGAGAATCGCCAGGTTGGAGCGGGCGAGCTGCCGGATTCCGGGACCATCCGCGTCCTGCTGCTCGGTCTCGACGCGCGCAAGGAGGACCAGGAGCCCCACTGCGACGCCATCCACCTGTTCGCGATCGACACCACGCGCTGGACCGTGGCCATCACCTCCGTGCCGCGCGGGACATACGCGTACATCCCGAAAGAAAAACTGGATTGGGAGAAACTGGACAAGGAAGCGGCGCTCAAAAAGCTCGACGAACCCCCGATCAAACCCCCGGAAGACGGCGTGGGGCCTGTTCCGGTTTCCGAACCGGCCAAACTTCCTGCCCCGCTCACCCCCGCGCAGCGCGACGAACTGGTCGAACGCGCGTTCATCTCGCAGGAGTCCTATCTCGCGAACGCCTGCGCGTTCATGGGGTTGGATTACGGGGTGAAGAAGATCGAGGGGGTGCTTGGGACGAACGTCGATTACCGCGTCACGGTGGGATTCTCGCAAACCATGGGCGTGCTGCGCCTGCTCGGGCTGCCGGCGACCGAAGGGCTCCAGTGGCTGCGTCACCGGCAAAGTTACGCGATCGGCGAACCGCAGCGCAGCCGCAACCAGGCCACGTTCATGAAAGACCTCGTCGTGGCGCACATCGACCGTTTCAAGGACCCGGTCGCCGTGCCGCTCGCGCGCGTGTTCTACTCGTTCGTGGACACGGACGTGGATTTCGACACCGCCTATGCCCTGCTCCGGGCGTTGATCGCGTCGGACATCTCCACGCACCCCGAGCGGATCACGCTCTCCATGAAGCCGCCGTATCCCACGGTCGAGCGCCACTTCGATCCCCAGCATCCGCTCAGCGACCTGGAAGGATTCTACGCGTCGCTCGCGAAGCGCCTGCCGGAAAAGGATTATTCGGGGGCGACGACCGACGACGTGCGATCCGAGCTGTTGGCGTACCTGTACGGACGTCTCGCCTCGGCACAACCCGTGGACGACCTCGTGGAGAAGGAGATCTGGTTGCAGGTGGAGGACGAGGTGCAGCGCGAGCACATGCACTTCGCGCTCGTCGAACGCGCGGCGCATGCGCTTTCGGACGGCGGGGACGCCGAGGGCGCCCTCGACCTCGCGACCGCGTTCGTGATCGAGAAGGAGACGCTCGGCCTCGACGCCTCCGAACGACAGGGCCGCGAACTCCTCGCCGGACTCATCCGCGAACGCGACCGCGCGGCTCAAGAGACCGGTGAATGAAACGCTCCGGCCGGAGCGTTTTGCTCACGGATGAAAAAGACGGGGCCTCGCGGTCCCGTCTCGTCGTCACTCCTCCGTAATCCCCTTTTCCAGCCGCTTGGCCGACTGCCTGGCCTCGGACGCGGCGCGGGACCACGGGTAATCGTTGTGGTCCACGTGGCAGAGCAATCCGATCTCGTCGATCCATGGGGCGCGACGGGAAATCTCCGCGTGCATCTTCTGCACCACGCGGCGGTAATCGGGGTGGCCCTGCGGGATCGAGCGGATCTCGCACAGGTGCTGCGCCTCGCGCAGGTTGAACCCCATCATGAACCGGATGTGGTGGCCGAAGGTGACGCAATATTGCGCCGCCTCCGGGCCCACCGCGGCTTCGAGCTTGTCGTAGAGCGCGCCGACCTTCGCGACGAGCGCGAGCACCTCTTCCTTCATCCCGACGTCTTCCACGTCCTTGGGGACGGTGAAGCCCAGGTGCGGGTTGAGCAGCTGTCGCTGCTGGGTGAGGATGCGATGGCGATGCAGGTCGCGGAAGATGCCGAAGTTGCCAACGATCTCGAACGCGCACGGGTACCCATGCTCGAACGCGCGGCCGGCGCGGTCGCGACGGGTCTCGCGCTCCCCCACGATCTCCTTCAAAAGCGCGACCAGTTTCTCCCTGCGCACGGTCATGAACCGACGGACGATCTGGTGAAACGGCACTCGCACGTGCGGGTAGTAGCTCGCGGCGAGCAGATGCCAAATGGGCTCCGACGAGTCGGAAATCAATTCCGGCGTCTCCACCCACTCGACCTCCTTCCAGGACCGCTCGAATTTCCGGAACTCCGGGAATTCCCGCTCGATCTGCTGCCGCGCCACGCGCTCCGGCTCCATCATGTGCCGTTCCCCCTCGGGAGAAGCCCGCTTCACGTATTTGGGGATGAACCGGTTGAGCGTCTCATGCAATCGGCCGGCCAGGTCCGCGTACTCGGGGTTCCCCGAGGAATACAGGCGCTTGAGCAGGTGCTCGAAGCTGCGGCCGTTCCCCACCATCGCCAGGTTGGTGATGGTGGAGGCCGGAAGGACGATGCGCGCCGTGTCGCAGGCGCGGGTCTTGAGGTCGAACTTATAGACGCGGTTGAATTCCTTGATCTCCTTCTCGTCCGTGAGCTCGTCGAGCCGGAGCTTGGTCCCGTCGCCACGGATGTCGTAGGTCGCCTCGGCGATGGGCTTCAACGTCTTGTAGTGCCCGGTGAGCGCCTCCGCGAGCCGCGCGTACATCTGAAACAGGCGGTCCATGAGGCGCACGTACTCTTCCCCATGCGCGCTTCCCATGATCCGCTTCTCGCGCAGGTACAGCCACTGCCCGGTGACCGGGTCGCGCTCGGTGTAGAGCACGTAGCGGCTGGACTGCTCGATGAATCCCGCGAGCCGGCGGTCCTCGATGATCTTGGTCGCCAGGTTGCTCACCGAGTTGAACAGCACCGTGGCGTGCTCGAGCTCCTGCACGGAGTCGTCCCCGTACTGGATGAGCACGCGCTCGATGATCCCCTCGAGCTTCTTCGTCTTGATCTCGCCCACGGCGACCCCGAGCTCGGCGGCCTCCTCGGGCGTGGTCACCAAGAATTCCTTCACGAGCACCTCGACGACCGTGCCCGGGATGCGGCTTTGGCGCGCGAGCATGGCCCCGCACAGCCCCGCGAGCTTCTTCGTGTCGAGCGCCGTGACGTTGGAATCCGGCGAATGCAGGAACGGCCGGGCAAGCTCGAACACCCCTTTCTCGATGAAGGAACGGTACGGGACGGATTCCCCGTCCCCGAACGCGACGACCTCGTCGCGCGTCTGGGTCCCGTCGACCCCGCGGGTGACCCGCTCGAAGACCGCGCGTCGGTCTTCGACGCTCTTACGCACGAACTGGACATCCTGGTTCTCCATACGCGGCAACCTCCTCCGTTGCCAGCGCATGGTAACAGCCCATTCCCCCGCCACAAGAGGGTTGTGCACAGGGGTGTGGGCACCTTGACGGAAGGACGGTTTTGGCCTATGATTCGCGCCGCCTGTCACAAAGGGAGGAAGGCATGCTCACCGAGGAATTGCGGGTCTGTCCGATCGTGTTGGTCAAAGAGCCGCCCGGCATGAACGCCGCCATCATCGTGGCCGACGTGCTGAGCCGGTTCCCCAAACAGGCGGCGCCGGTCCTCGCCGTGAGCACCCGCTCACCCACCGACCCCGACGACGCGTACATCTACAAGTTCTGCGACGAGATCCTCGTCGACGCGCTCGAGCTCGCGGGGATGTTCGCGGCCCGCACCACTCGCGACGGGCATCCCTACGGATTCGACCGCGTGTCCGTGAACGAGACGGTGTGCGGGGACGGCGGACGGATCGGCATCGCGATCGGCGACGACGCGATCGAGGCGGCGCTGCGCGAGGCGGAATACGACGTCCGCGCCTACAAGGTCCCGACCGACGACGAGCTTGTCGAGTGGCTCGCGGACCGGCTCGCGGAGTTCGTCTACGGGGTGATCGACCCCGACGACGGCGGGCTCGATCGCTGCCAAGGCGTGGACATGGCCGGGTTCGCGGAAGACGCTCCTGCCTGACCCTGACGCGCGCGCATGACGCCATCTGGCGTCATTTTTCTTTTCCGTTCACAATGCCCGGGATATGCCTATCCCCGTGAAGATCTTCCGCCGGCATCCGGACGCCGAGATTCCCGCGTATCAGACCATCGGCGCGTGCGCATTCGACCTTGCCGTGGTCGAAGACGCCGTCATCCCTCCTGGCGGACAGGTCCGCCTGCGCACCGGGCTGGTCGTGTGCGTCCCGGAAGGCCACGCGCTCGTGGTCGCCCCGCGCTCATCCCTGTTCCGCAAGAAAGGCCTGATCGTCCCCCATTCCATCGGCATCGTAGACATGGATTTCTGCGGGCCGGACGATGAGATCCTGCTCGGACTGCAGAACGCGACGGACGCTGACGTCGTCGTGCGCAAGGGCGAACGACTCTGCCAGGGGATGATCCTTCCCATTTCCCGGGCGGCCTTTGAAGAGGTGACGGCCTTGGACGCGCCCAGCCGCGGCGGATGGGGCAGCACCGGGTGATTTCTGCTATAATCCTCGACGGGTATGCCCAGGTTCATCGTGATCGACGGGACGGACGGCGCGGGGAAAAAGACCCAGACCGAGCTGCTCATCGCCCGCATGCGACGCGAGGGCCTGCCCGTGCACTCCATCTCGTTCCCTCGATACGGGAAACCCTCGGCGTATTTCGTCGAGAAATTCCTACGCGGCGGGTTCGGCCCGGCCTCGGACAGTTTCGGGAAGCGTGCCTCCATCTTCTACGCGCTCGACCGCTTCGACGCGGCTCCGGAGATCCGTCAGGCGATGATGGCCGGAACGCATGTCGTGACCGACCGCTACGTGGCGAGCAACATGGGCCACCAAGGGTCGTACATCAAGGACCGTGCGGAACGCGACGCGTACTTCGCCTGGAACGACGAGCTCGAGCACGAGATCATGGGCATCCCGCGTCCGGACTTGAACCTCGTCCTGCACGTCCCGGCGGACATCGCGATCGAGCTGAAACGGCAGGCGGGAGCGAAAGACGGCAAGACCGGCCTCGACATCGTGGAGAGCGACATCGAATACCTGCGCAACGGCGAGGAGTGCTATCTTGACATGGCCGCCCGGTTCCCCAGGTTCCGCCTGATCGAATGCATGGACGGGGACCGCCTCCTGAGCAAGGAAGAGGTCCATGAACTCATTTGGAAAAACGTCTCGGAATTCTTCCTCACCTGATATGCCCAAACTCGTTTCCATCGGCGAGATCATCGACCGCAGCTGGGAATCCTACCGGTCCTCGTTCGTCGATTTCATGAGCGTGAGCGGATGGATGCTGGTGGTGGCGCTCCTCGACGTGATCGCGCTCGCGTTCTACCCCACCGCCACCAAGCTGGTGTCCGGCGCGCCGCTCACGGCGCTCGAAGGGGCCGGCACGGCGCTGTTTTGGATCGCGAACGCGGTGGTCGCGCCCGTGCTCGGGGTGTGGACCTTCCTCGCGATGGCAAGGCTCGCGGACGCGAAGCTTTCGGGACGCCGCTTGGACGTGAAGACGGCCCTGCGTGACGCGTGGAAGAGCTTCTGGGGCGCCGCGCTCGTGAGCGTGCTCGTGTTCCTGGTGATGCTGGGCGCGCTCGCGATCGGGATCGTGCCGGGGATGATCCTTACCGTGATCGCGACCGCCACGAAACTGGGCGCCCTCACGGCGCTTGCAAACGTCCTGCTCGTGGCCGGCGTCGTGGTGGCGGCCGTGCTCACGGTGCGCTGGGCCGTGGCGTACGCGTTCTCGACGTACGCGTTCGCGATCGACGGCGCGCGCGCCAAGGCGGCGCTAACGGCAAGCCGATCGCTCGTGACCGGCCGCTTCTGGCCGGTGCTCGTGCGCATCCTCATCCCGAACGCCGTGTTCATCGTGGTCGGGATCGTGGTCGGCGCCGTGCTCGCCGTAGTGGCCGGCATGGCCGTGTCCGCCGCAGCCGGTCTCAACGCCGACGTGCAGGTGCGGCTCGTCACGATCACGGACAGCATCTTCCCGGCCGTGGCCGCCGTGCTGGTGAATCCGGCCATCGTGCTCGCGAACGTGATCGTGTACCGGAGCTTGAAGGGACAATAGCCTTGCGCTAGGCTCCTAGGGTATGAAACGACTGGAGCCCGTCATCGGGTTGGAGATCCACGTCCAGCTCAAGACGAAGACCAAGATGTTTTGCGGCTGCCCGGCGCACGAGGCCGGGGCCGCGCCCAACGCCAATACCTGTCCGGTGTGTCTTGGGCAACCTGGGACGCTGCCGGTGGTGAACGCCGAAGCGGTGAAGATGGGCGTGCGCATGGGGCTTGCGCTGGGCTGTGCCATCGCGCCGCGTTCCAAATTCGACCGCAAGCATTATTTCTACCCCGACCTCCCGAAGGGGTACCAGATCTCGCAATACGACCAGCCGATCGCATCGGAAGGGGAATTGACGTTCGAGGTGCACGCGAAGGACGCTCCTCGTCCGGTGGCCACGATCCGCATCGAACGCGCGCATCTCGAGGAGGACGCGGCCAAGAACGTGCACCCTTCGACCGGCTCAGGGCTGGCACAGACCTACGTGGATTTCAACCGCGCCGGCGTGCCGCTCGTCGAGATCGTGACCGGGCCGGATTTCCGCTCGCCCGCCGAGGCCAAGGCGTTCCTCACCGAACTCCGCCTCATCGCGCGGACGCTTGGAGTCAGCGATGCGGACATGGAGAAAGGCCAGCTTCGATGCGACGCGAACGTGTCCATGCGCGAGTTGGACGCGGACGGCAACGTCGTGGGCCCCAAGTTCCACCCCAAGACCGAGGTGAAAAACCTGAACTCGTTCCGGCACGTGGAGCGAGCCCTCGCCTACGAAATCAAGCGTCAGGGCGAGCTGTGGGAGGCCGACAGCCCGCCCGCGGAATCCACCACGCGCGGGTGGAACGACGCGCTTCAAAAGACCGAGCCGCAGCGCGTGAAGGAGGCCGAGGGCGACTACCGCTACTTCCCCGAGCCTGACCTCCCCCCGCTCGAACTCTCCGAACTCGCCGACGTCGAACGCGCCAAGATGCCCGAGCTCCCCTCCGCCAAGCGCGCGCGGTTCGTTTCGGAATACGCGCTCAAGGGCGAGGATGCGCGCCAGATCGTGGAAGACCCCTCCCTCGCGGATTTCGCCGAGGCGGTATTCTCCGAGATGCACGCCTGGCTGCAGGCACTTCCCGAACTCGACGGCGCCGAGGAAGCGGTATGGGAAAAGGAACGCTCCCGCATCGGCAAGCTCGTGTCGTCCTGGCTCACGACGAAGCTCCTCGGCGCGCTTGCCGCGCGCGGCGGCGACGTGCGCACGATGAAGGTGGACGCCGAGAACTTCGCCGAGCTGCTCGTGCTCGTGGCCACCGGCAAGCTCAACCAGACGAACGCCGCGGTCGCGCTCGAGGAGATGCTCGAGAGCGGCGCGGACCCGAGCCACGTGATGGAGGACAAGCGCTTGGGTGCGATGCAAGACGCCGGAGTGATCGCCACGGCGGTAGACCGCGTGATCGCGAACTTCCCCGCCGAGGTCGCGCGCTACAAGGCTGGGGAAAAACAGCTCCTCCAATTCCTGATCGGCATGGTGATGAAGGAGACCGAAGGGACCGCGGACGCCAAGGAGGCGCGCAACATGCTGCTCGTGAAGTTGGAAGGTTAATCGACGTAACCTAAAAAAGAATTTTATGGAAGGAATGCGATCAGAACGATTCGAGGCGTCACAAGCGATGAAAAGGCGCCCGTCGGTTGACCAAATCAATGAAGCAGCACGTCAATATATTTCAGGAAATCAGAAACTGCGAGATTCGTTGGAACGATCAATCGCGAAGTTTCCGGAAGACTCTTCAAATACGCTCGAAAGCCTCGTCGACGAGGAGGGATTTAATCGTGGAGCCATCCGAGACTTCAGGAGTTGGGCTGAGGGAGGAAAGTTGGATGAGTCGCTTGAAGGAATAAAAAAGGAGAGCTTTTCGGGCTGGGAACCGGAGGATTTTGCAACCCTCGTCGCATTGCTTGAAGAAGACTTCCGCGCCTACAAGGAATACGCGTCGGAAAAATATAAGCACCTCAAGAAGGAGTAGCCACGATGTGCATCCTCATTGTCTTTGCGAGGAGGCCGGAGACCGACGAAGCAATCTCCCGCGCGACGGGAGATTGCTTCGTCGGTCGCTTCGCTCCTTCCTCGCAATGACAGATTCAACCAGTCGAATCGCCTCTTCCCCGTTCTTCACCCACCTAATCCGCGCGTCGCGCTTGAACCAGGTCAACTGCCGCTTGGCGTAATCGCGCGTGGCTTTTTTCACCTCTTCGACAGCGGAGGCCAGCGACGTCTTCCCGTCCAAAAATGCGCAGATCTGACGGTAGCCGATCCCGGTCATGGACTCGGTGTCGCAGCCGTATTTCTTTTTCAGACTCCGTACTTCGTCCACCAATCCTTCCGCCACCATCCGCTCCACGCGTTCGTCGATACGACGATTCAACTCTTCCCTCGGGACGGTCAGGCCGATCTGGAGCGCATCGTATTTGGGCTCCCCTTTCGTCTGCTGCCGCGAGAACGGCTTGCCGGTCGCGAGCGTCACTTCGAGCGCGCGCACCACGCGGCGCTTGTTGTCGCGGTCGATCACTTCGGCTCCCTCGGGATCCAGCCGCTTGTACTCGGCGAACAGGTCGCCGAGCCCCCGCGCATCAAGCTGCGCGCGCAACGCGTACACGGGCGGGGTGTCCGCGTACGTCGGGTTATCCACGATGGCCTTCACCCATAATCCCGTCCCGCCGACGACGATCGGCAGTTTCCCCCGTTTCAGGATGTCGCCGATCTTCGCGTCCGCGTACCGCTTGAAGTCCGCGACCGAGTACGGCTCATCCGGCTCCGCCAGGTCGAATCCCCAATGCCGGATTCCATCGATGACATACGCCTTTCCGCCCGAAAATAATCGCTTGATGTCCGTCGGGCCATCCCCGGGCATACCAACTCCCAACTCCCAACTCCCAACTCCTTTCGCGGTCCCAACGTCCATCCCCCTGTAGACGGTGCGCGAATCCGCGGCGAGCACTTCGCCGTCGAACCGCCGGGCGAGCTCGAGCGCGAGCGCGCTCTTCCCCGAGGCGGTGGGTCCGACCAGGACGATGATTTTGGGCTTCTTGTCCATGCGGTGAAGATACTGATATTCCCGGCGTTTGTCGAAGGAACGGTTGACAAAACGGCCATTTTCGGGTATCCTCGACCGGTTCCCTACAAGGAGGTGATCCGTGCAGAAACCGTTCGGGAACGTGCTCCAACTTTCTACCGGGAAAGCCGTCAGCGTCATCCGCAAGGAGCGGGCGAGGATCCTCGACGTGGTCGCGGCGAAGCTGCTCGTCGAGCGCGGAAAGCACTCGGGCCTCGTAGCGCAGTACGGCCTCGAGTGCGTCCTGGAGATCGACCACGGGTTCCTCGACACGCGACTCGAGGACTCCCTGTGCGTGGTGCTCACCAACGGGCGCCGAGCGCAGGACAAACGCCTTCCCGCCGACTGGGCGAGCGGGAATCCTGAACTGCGGACGCGTCAGCGATCGAGGCAGTACGTCGACGAGGACGGGCAGCGCTACCTGGCGATCCTTACGAAGTGGTTCAAGGGGCTGCCCAGGCCCATGATCGCGCTCGAACTGTACTCCGACCGCAAGAGATTGTTCAGGAAGCCCTGGGAGGATCTGCGCATCGCCGCCCAAGGCCAGGGCGACCGCTGACGCGACGCGATCAGGACGCCGCATCGACCCCGAACTTCGGGGTTTTTTCTTTGCGTGATATACTTGGGATGTATTTCATCCCCACATATGCCTCGAGCGGAACGCGCCACCCCGGAAATCAAGCGCTGGAGTTCTAAGGACCAGCCCGAAGTCGCGGCGCCTGCCCCGAAGAGGCGCGAGGAGGGACCGAAGGCGCCGAAAAAGGCGATCGAGGCGGGCGAGAAGATCCTCGAAGAGACCCGGCCGAAGTCCTCGCGCGCGGAGGCGTATCTCAAGCGCATCGACCAGGCGCGCGCGGAGATGGCGAAGCTCGAAGCGAAGCAGGAGGCGCCCGGGCTCTCGGACATGAAGCACCGGGTGATCATGGAACAGATGGCCGAACAGGAACGCGTCATCGGGTCGCTCGCGTTCAAGCTGGTGGAGCAGTTCGGTGACGACCTCGAGGACAAGACCGCGCGCGAACTGGCCAAGGAAGCCGACGAATGGAAGGCCAAGCAGGAGGAGATCAAGAAGGAGGAGGCCAAGGGCGACCACCCGCTCAAGGGATGGAAGTTCAGGAAGGAACACGGGGTCGTGAAGGCGCATCCGCCCGAGGAGAAAGCGTCGGCCAAGGCCGAAAAGATCCGCGCCAAGATGAAGGAGAGACCGGAGATGGCCGAGGCGCTGTCCCCGGGACTCAAGAAGGCGGAGGAGGACTCCGTGGCCGAGGCGTTCTTCGAGGGCAAGGTCGCGAAGACGCCGCACGCGGATCGCGCGAAGCGCATCGAGGAGATGGGGGCGCGCGTGGACCGGACGATGGAGGCACAAGACCGCATCGCGGCGCTCCTGAAGGAATTGGATCGGCTCGGCGGCAGCCTCAAGAAGCTCGGGGTGGACGTCGAGAAGCTGTCCGTGTCCCGCTGGAGCAGGTACATGACCGACGTGCGCGGGATGTTCGGCGGCGAGATTAAACGTCTGCGCTCGGAATACGACGCGAAGAATGAGGAACTCGGGAAACTGGGGAACGAACTCGCCGCGAGGACCGGGCTGTCCAAGGAGGGGCAGCGCGCCCGGCAACTCACGCTCATGCGCATCAGGAACCGGATCTCGCCAAAGTGAACCGAAACCGCCCCATCGGGGCGGTTTTCGATTCGTCCTAAGCTGGCATCTTGGCGGCGTCGAGAACGCGAGCGACCAGGTCTTTTTGCGGGATCACGAGCGCTTCCTCGCTCCCGAACACCTTCACCTGCAGGTCGCCGCCTTCCACCTCCTTGCCCCCGACCACGATCGTCCATGGGATCTTCATGAGCGCGGCGTTGCGCACCTTCTTCCCTACCTTCTCGTCGGAGTCGTCGATCTCGATCCTGATCCCGGCCGCGGACAATGCCTCGCCCAGCCGTCCTGCGTGCGTCACGTGGTCCTTGCCCACGCTGGAGAGCCGCACCTGCACCGGCGCGAGCCACATGGGGAACGCGCCCGCGTAATGTTCGATCGCGACGCCCAGGAAGCGCTCGATGGACCCGAGAATGGCGCGATGCACCATCACCGGACGCTTTTTCGCCCCGTCCGCGTCCACGTACTCGAGCTCGAAGCGCTCGGGCTGGTTGAAGTCGAGCTGCGCCGTGGCGAGCTGCCACTTGCGGCCGATGGCGTCGGTCGCCATGTAGTCGATCTTCGGCCCGTAAAACGCCGCCTCGCCAACGCCCACCTCGTAGTCCTTCCCCATCTCCTTGAGGAGCCCGGCGAGCGAATCCTCGGCCTGCTTCCACAGGTCAGTATTTCCGAGATAATTCTCGGGGCGCTCGGGGTCGTGCGTGGAAAGCCGGATGGTGAGCGGCATCCCGAAGACGGCGTAGAACCGGTCGATGACCTTCGCGACGTTCATCACCTCTTCCCTCACCTGTTCGGGCGTGCAGAAGATGTGCGCGTCGTCCTGCGTGATGCAGCGCACGCGCGTGAGTCCCGCGAGCTGGCCCGTGTTCTCGTCGCGGTACACCGTGGTGTTCTCGGCGAAACGGACCGGCAGGTCGCGATAGCTGCGCGGGGCGCTCGCGTAGATCTGCGCGTGGTGCGGGCAGTTCATGGGTTTCAACACGAACAGGTCGTCGGTCTTCTTGCTGGTGACGTGGAAGATGTCGTCCTGGAACTTGTCCCAGTGTCCCGAGGTCTTGTACAGGTCGGCCTTGGCGAGGTGCGGGATCCACACGCGTTCGTAGCCGTACCGGCGGTTGAGGCTCCACACGAACTCCTCGAGCGCGCGGCGCATGGATGCGCCCTTGGGGGTGAACAGGGGGAGCCCGGGGCCCACCAGCGGCGAATACGCGAACAGCCCGAGCACGGCGCCGAGCTTGCGGTGGTCGCGTTTTTTCGCCTCCTCCATCATGGTGAGGTACGCGTCGAGTTCCCGTTTCGACGCGAACAGCACGCCGTACACGCGCTGCATCTGCGGGTTCTTCTCGTCCCCGCGCCAGTAGGCTCCGGAAACTTTCGTCAGCTTGAACGCGTCACCCACCTCGGACGACGTGCTGACATGCGGGCCGCGGCACAGGTCCACGAACTGGCCCGTGTGGTACACGCTCGCGCTTGTCGCTCCGACCTCGACATCCTGGGATTCCTCCGGACGGATCTTGGTCGTTCCCTTCTCCATCAGGTCTTTCAGAAGCTCCACCTTGAAATCCTGGCCCGCGTCCTTGAAGAAGGCAATCGCCCGGTCGATGGGCATCTCCTCGCGGCGGAACGCGTCGTCGCGCGCGATGATCTCGCGCATCTTCGCCTCGAGCGCCACGAGGTCTTCTTCCGTGATCGGATGCTGAAGCGCAAGGTCGTAGAAGAACCCGTCATCGATCACCGGACCCACGCCGAGCTTCACGCCGGGGTAAAGCTCCGTCACCGCGGCCGCCAGGATATGAGCGCCGCTGTGGCGCATGGCGAAGAGTTTGTCCTGTTCGTTCATATCAACAAAAATCCGCCCCTAAGCGTACAAGAACTCCTTCACCTTTACAACCTTTACCACCCTTACAACCTTGCTATTCCACCTCCACGATCACGTGGTCAGGCAGGCGCGGGGCCTTGGAAATGAAGAACGGGAAGAATTCCACGGTCACGTCCTCGGCCACCCCTTCGTCCACCAGGATCTTCCTGATCTCCTCGGCCCGCTTCCCGGTGAAGCGCGACGGGGCGAGCGCGGAGCTGTTCGTGCTCGGCACCGAGAACCCGTCGAGGTACACCTTCACGGTGGATTTTTCCCCCGCGGCATCCACCTTTTCGACGAGCGTCTGAAGCGCTTCGAGATTGACGTTGCGGAACTCGCGGCCCGGCTTCAGCTGCTCGTACAGCTTGCGCTCGGCCATGCTTGCCGCGCCCTGGCGGTCGTAGAACACCCCCACGAGCTTCACCGTGAGCGTGACGTCGAACCCGTCGGCTTCGGTGCCGGCCTCGACGGAAACCTTCTTGTCGGTGACTTCCGCGGAGAACGACTCGCCCGTGAACACCGTGCCCGCCTGTTCGCGCAGCACGCCCTTCTCTTCGGCTTCCAGCTTCCCCTTAAGCTCCTCGACGGCGCGGTCGATGTCCTCCTTCGAGATGACCGACACCAGCCTCTTGCCGCCCGTGAACGCGGACTTCGATTCCGCGTAAATGACGGATTGCATTGAAACCGGCAGGCCCGGGACCGTGAACTTCACGCCCGAGGCGATGTCGAAGGTGCCGCCCGTCTGGTCGGCGTACGCCGGCGCGTCCACGCTCCCGCCCGCAGGCACGATCACCTGGGTGTCGATGCGGAACAACTTCCCGTCGGGGGTGAGCAGGCGCGTGGTCTTCACGAGCGTCTGGCTCGACCCGGTCTTGTTGGTGAGCGTCACGGTGCCGCGGCTCGTCCCCACCACTTCCTTTTGTCCCTGGCCGCTCGGCTTGAAATTCTCGGTGCGCGAAATGGACCCGGTGAGCACGCGCCCGCGGATCTCGTTCTCGCGGGAGGGGGTTTTCACCACGTCGAGCAAGAGGTCGGCCTTCACGGTCTCGCCGATCGGCTTCACCTTGATGCGCGCCTCGACCGTGGACACGTACAGCACGACGCAGAGCACCGCCGCCATGATCAACACGAAGGAAAGCGCGATGCGCCGGTACAGCTTGAGCGAGTGCATGTGGGACGCGGGCACGTCGGGACGGTCCAACGCGAAAACGTCCGTATCGGAGGCCTTACGGCTCGCGGGTTTCCCTGATTTGGCCTGTTTGGGGGGCATCGTGCCCTATTGTAACACGATATTCTGCCTGCCGACGAGCGACGCCAGCTCGGACACCAACCCGTCGCTTATGGTCACGCAATAATCGGTCTCGATGCGGCGCACGCCGCCTCCGGCTTCCACCAAAAAGCACACGCGTTCGGTCCCGGGACACGAGGAGATGATCTCGCGCAGCTGCGCAATCATTTCCTGGTCGGGCTTCCCCCGAAGCGCGATCGAGAGCGACCCGCGATGCAGCATGGCCGGTTTGGTTTGACCGGGAGGCTCGCAGGCACGCAGGCGTTCAGGCCTTGAGGCCTCGTTCGCCTCGGTCGCCTGTCCCGCCTTCGCGTTCTCGGGCACCCACATCCCTGACGCGAGCATGGTCGCCAGTTCCTGGGCCTCTCCTTCGCGCACCACGACGAAGGAGTTGGCCAGCAGCTTCGCCTCCTCGTCGTCGCGCTTCCCGACCTTCGCGGACACGAGCACCAGCGAATCCGGCACGATGTGCTCCTTGCACTGCGCATACGTGCTCGGGAACACGATCACCTCGGTCTTGCCGTGCAGGTCCTCGAGCGAGACGAACGCCATGGCCTCCCCTTTCTTGGTCACGATCTCCTTCACGCTCGCCACGAGCCCGCCGCACTTCACGAACGCGCCGTCCTTCAGGCCGGCGACGTCCCCGCACGCCGTGAGATGCTCGGCAAGCGACTTGGCCGCCTCGGCGAACGGATGCTCGGACACGTACAGGCCTAAAAGCTCCTTCTCCCAGGCGAGCCGCATGCGCATGGTGGCCGGCGCGCTCGGCTTGAGCGTGATGGACTCGTTCATCACCGACGGGGCTGCGGCGAACAGGGTCGCCTGGTTGGCCTCGCGCTCGCGCTGTGCCGTCTTGTTGAGCATGAGGATGCGGTCCACGTTCTCGAGCAGCTGCGCGCGCTCCCCGAACCGGTCCATGGCGCCGGACTTGATGAGCGCCTCGAGCGACTTCTTGTTGAACGCGCGATGCGTGACGCGCTTGGCGAAATCCGAAAGGTCTTTGAACGGACCCTCCTGCCCGCCGAAGCCTTGGCGAAGGCGGGTGCGCTCCTCGATGATGGACGCGATCACCTCCTCGCCCAGGTTCTTGATGGCGACGAGCCCGAAGCGGATAGTGGAGTCGTTCACGTAGGTGAAGTTCGACAGCGATTCGTTCAGGTCCGGCGGCAGCACCTCGATCCCCATGCGCGAGCATTCCTTCACCGCCTCGGCGATGGTCTCGAGGTCGGCGCATTCGGCGGTCATGAGCGCGGTCATGTACTCGGCCGGGTAGTTCGCCTTCATGTACGCCGTGTCATACGCGATCATCCCGTAGGAGGCCGCGTGCGCCTTGTTGAACCCGTACGCCGCGAACGGCTCGATCAGTTTCCACAGGTCGTTCGCCTTGGCGGGCGTGAGCCCGTTCTTCACGAATCCCGCCAAGAGCTTTTCCTTCTGTGCCGCCATCTCCTCGGGAATCTTCTTCCCCATCGCCTTGCGCAGCTTGTCGGCCTCGAGCCACGAGTACCCCGCGAGCTTGATCGCGATCAGCATCACGTCGTCCTGGTACACGATCACGCCGTAGGACTGATCCAGGATCTCCTCCATGCGCGGGTCCAGGAACTTCACGAGGCTCGGATCGTGCTTGCGACGGATGTATTCGGGGATGGATTCGATGGGTCCCGGGCGGTAGAGCGCCACCATGGCCATGATGTCCTCGATGCGCTTGGGCTTGAGGTCCATCAGGTACTTGGTCACCCCGTCGCCGTTTAGCTGGAACGTACCCATCGTCTTCCCTTCCGCGAGCAGCTCGAAGGTCTTCGCGTCGTTAACCGGGATCTGCTCGAGCACGATGTCGACGTCTTTCGTCTTCTTCACGAGCTTGATCGCGTCCCCGAGGATGGAGAGGTTCCTGATTCCCAGGAAGTCCATCTTGAGGAGGCCGGCGGATTCCACGGACTTCATCTCGTACTGGGTGATGACCTTGCCTTCGCGCGTATCGATCTGCAGCGGGGTGAAATCCGTGAGCGCCGTTGGCGAGATCACCGCTCCGGCCGCGTGGATGGACACGTGGCGCGCGCAGCCCTCGATCTGCCGCGCGAGATCCACGACGCGGCGGACGCCCGCGTTCGTGTCGTACGACTTCTTCAAATCCGCCGATTCGCCGAGCGCGCGCTCGAGCGTCATCGGGAATCCCTGGCTCCCTTCCGGGACGAGTTTCGCGATCTGGTCCACGAACGCGTAGGTTTCCCCGAGCGCGCGACCGACGTCGCGCACGCTCCCGCGCGCGAGCATGGTGCCGAAGGTGCAGATCTGCGCCACCTTGTCCGCCCCGTATTTCTGCCGCACGTACTCGATCACCTCGTCGCGGCGGTTGTCCGCGAAGTCCCCGTCCACGTCCGGCGCGCTGGGGCGCTCAGGGTTCAGGAAGCGTTCGAACGGGAGCTTGTAGGTGAGCGGGTTCACCGTGGAGATGCCGATCGCGAAACTGACGAGCGAACCCGCGGCCGACCCGCGCGTGGTGGTGACGATTCCGTTTTTGCGCGCCCACTCGATGTAATCGGACACGATGAGGAAGTACGGCGCGAATTTCTTTTGCGCGATGACGGAGAGTTCGTAGTCGATGCGCGTGGAAACGTCCGCGTCCACGGCCACGCCTTTGCCCGGGAGTTCCGCGTACGCGCGTTCGCGCAGCACCTGGTCGAAGGTCTTCCCCTCGGGGATCTTGTAGTCCGCGAAGTTCCAGCTCCCCAATTCGAGCGTGACGTTGCAGCGGTCCGCGATACGCCGCGTGTTCTCGATCGCTTCGGGACAATCGGCGAACCGCTCCTCCATGTACTCGCCGGTCACCATGGAGGCATCGTAGTCATATTGCTGGAGGCGCTCGAAATCCTCCAGGGTCTTTTGCCCCTTGATGCAGTTGAGGATCTTCCAGGCCTCGACATCGCCGGGTTTCAGATAGTACGTATTCTTCGTCGCAACGACAGGAACCCCCAGTTCCTTCCCGAGCTGGATCATCTGCGCGTTCGTCGCCTCCTGCTCCGGAATCTCCGGGCGGTCCACGAGCTCGAGGAAGAAGTTGCCCTCCCCGAAGATGTCCACGTACTCCTTGATGAGCGCGACCGCCTTTTCCTGGTTATGTTCCTTGAGCGCCTCTTCTATTTCTCCCTGATGCCCACCGGACAGCGCGATGAGTCCCTTCGCATGCGTCCGCAGCACCTCCTTATCTATGCGCGGCTTGTAATAAAACCCTTCCAGGAAACCGATCGATGATAACAGCACGAGATTCTTGTACCCCTCGTTGTTCTCCGCGAGCAGGACGAGACGATTCGGTCTCGTGTCGATCCTGGCGCGCTTCAAATGCCTCCCCTCCTTCGCGAGGTAGGCGTCCATCCCGATGATCGGCTTCACCCCGGCCTCGGCCGCCTTCTGGTAGAACTCGATCGCGCCGTACAGGTTGCCGTTGTCCGTGATCGCCACCGCGTCGTGCCCCAACTTTTGGACATGCGCAATCAGCTTCTTGACCTTGGGTAGGGCTTCAAGAAGCGAATAATGGGAATGGACGTGCAGGTGCACGAATCTCGACTTCGGCGCTTCTTCTGGCATGGGCCGAGGGTAACACGCCCCTCCCCCTTGACCAAGGCCGGTTTTTCCGCAAGAATCCCACAGTCTCATCGGAGGGTTCCATGGACGATCTCGTTCCTTTCCTCGAACACCACGCCGCGTTCCTGCGCGCCATGGGGGCCGGGCTTCTCGGTATCCTTATTCCGCTCATATGCGGGACGCCCTCGGTGCTGCGGCGCTTGGGCGGCATCCTCGCCTTCTCCGGAGGGTGGCGGCCGTTCTCCCCGAACATGCTCACGCTCGTGAGCCTTGTGGGGACGCTTGCGGCCTTCGGCCTATACCTCGCGGGATTCGTGACGGTCGGGATCGGGCTCGCCTGCTGGTGCGGCATCTTCGACCGCCTCGACGGGCGCATGGCGCATGTGCTCGACCGCGCGCGCGGGGAGCAGATGGCTCCGCGCGGGCTCTGGGAAAAGATGAACCATCCTGGCGGCACCGACCTCGGCAAGGCGCTCGACCCGTTCTGCGACAAGGTGAAGTGCTTCGCCATCATGGCCGCGTTCGCCTCCTTCGGCCTGATGTCACCTTGGCTGGTCGGCCTGCTCGCGATTCCCGAAATCCTGGGTACGATTGCTCGCTGGCCGTTCGACCGCTGGTGGCCGTTCTCCCTGCTTGCCAGGCACCAGAAGGACACCGGCGCCACCTCCTTCGGGAAGCTGAAGGCGCTCCTGCAGTGGGTGGCCGTCATCGCCTGCGTCCCGTTCCACCAGGACTGGATGTCGGACGCCTGGAGCCTGAAGGAACGCTCGCAGTTCCTCAACGGGCTCCTGATCCTGTGCATCGCCTTCGCCGTCGCGAGCGTCATTTCGCGCCTGCGCGTGTTTCACGACTCGCCGAGCGCGGAGGCGCTCAAACGCCTCGACCGCGGCTTCGGCCACGACTGAACGCCGAGACCCTTGCCCCGTACCACAACCATACCTTCACCGGTTGTGGTACGGGGCTTGCCGGGTCTCGTTTTTTTTGCTATAACCCGCGCACATGGCTGACCAGAAAAACGTCATCATCCGCTTCGAGAACGTCAATTTCGGCTACGGCGAGGACAACCCGATCCTCGACGAGGCTTCGTTCTCCCTGCGCGAGGACGCCAAGTTCACGGTGATGGGACAAAACGGCGCGGGCAAGAGCACCATCTTCAAGCTCGTCACGGGCGAGCTCAAGCCCGAGAGCGGCGCCATCCACGTGAAGCCTGGGGCCACCATCGCGGTGGGCCGCCAGGTGATGGCGCGCGAGCATCTCGAGGAAAGCGTGCACGACTATTTCGCCCACGCCTTTGCCGGAAAGACGTACGACCTCGACCGCCGCATCAAGGAGGTGCTCGAGATCGTGAACCTGTCCGCCACGCTCGAGAAGAAGGTCGGGGAGTTTTCCGGCGGCCAGCAGGCGCGCCTCCTGCTCGCCTACGCGCTCATCCAGGAGCCGGACATCCTGCTGCTCGACGAGCCCACGAACAACCTCGACGCCGCCGGCATCGAGCACCTCACCGGGTTCCTCATGGTGTATCCCAAGACCGTGCTGGTCATCTCCCACGACGCCGAGTTCCTGAACGCCTTCACCGAGGGGGTGCTGCACCTCGACGTGTTCACCGGCAAGGTGGAGCGCTACGAGGGCAACTACTTCAACGTGGTGGAGGACATCGCCGCGCGCGTGGAGCGCGACCGCATGCAGAACGCGCGGATGCTCAAGGAGATCCAGGACCGCAAGGACAAGATCAACTTCTTCTCCCACAAGGGCGGCAAGATGCGCGCCTTGGCCGCGAAGCTGCGCGACCAGGTGGCCGACGCCGAGGAGAACATGGTGGACGTGAAGCGCGACGACAAGACCATCCCCGAGTTCGACATCCCCGCGCAGGACTTCATCGAGCCCATGGTGACGCTCTCGAGCGTGAAGGTCATCAAGGACCATGAGGCGCAGGCGAAGGAGGTCAGCCTCAAGCTGCGCAAGGGGCAGAAACTGCTGGTGGCGGGGCCGAACGGCATCGGCAAGAGCACGCTGTTGCGCACGCTCGCCGCCAACGCGGACGAAGGCGCCAGGATCGCCGACGGGGTGAAGGTGGGCTACTACAAGCAGGACTTCTCCGGATTGGATTTCGACGAGACCGCGTACGCCTCGCTCGAGCGCGTGATGGACGTCCCCAACAACGAGGCGCTGCGGCGCGCCGCCGCCCGATTCCTGCTCGACTCCGAGACGCTGCGCACCAAGGTGGGCGCGCTCTCCGAGGGGCAGAAGGGCCTCTTGTGCTTCGCCCGCTTCGTCTTGCAAGAGCCCGGACTGCTCATCATGGACGAGCCCACCAACCACATCAACTTCCGCCATCTCCCCGTGATCGCCAAGGCGCTCGACCTCTTCAAGGGCGCGCTCATCGTGGTGAGCCACGCCCCGGATTTCGTGAAGGAGATCCATTTCACCGACACCCTGGATTTGGGGGCGCTGTAGGGGTATCCTGCCGGACAGATGCGACCTGCCCACCTCATCCTTCCCATGGCCGGAATTTCCCTCGTTCTCGGGGGATTTTTCCTTTGGCCGCACGAGGGTCCGATCCCTTCCCCGGCCGCACTCGAGACCGCGGCGATCGAGCCGGTGAAGCCAGTGGAGCGCAGGCACGAGATCGTGGAAGACGACACGTTCACCAAGGCCATGGAGGCGCTGGGCGTGGGGTACGCCGAAGCGCTGCGCATCCTGGCGTCCGCCGAGGGCATCTATGATTTCGCGAACGTCCGGATCGGCAAGACGCTGGCGCTCACCCTCGGCGAAGACGGCTTTCCCGCAAAGCTCACGTACGAGCCGAATGCGTCCACCTCCGTCGTCGTGGAGAACATGAGCGGCGACTGGGTGGCGCGCGAGGAGGAAATCGAATATGACATCGATGTCGTGAAGGCGCGCGGCACCATCAGCTCTTCCCTCTACGCCGCCGGGCTCGAGGCCGGGATGAGCGAGGGCGCCATCATCACGCTGGCCGACACCTTCGCGTGGAGCGTGGACTTCGCCACCCAGGTGCGCGAGGGCGACACGTTCGAGGTCGCGTACGAAAAACGCTCCAGGGACGGCGCGGACGCCGGCACCGGCCGCGTGCTCACGGCAGGCTTTACCAACGACGGCACGCGCCACGAGGCATACCTGTTCGAGATGGACGGAAAGGACGGCTATTACGACGAGGCCGGCGCGTCGCTCGTGCGCCAGTTCCTCAAGGCGCCCTTGAGCTACTCGCGCATCACCTCCGGGTACACCAACGCCCGTTTCCATCCGGTGCTCAAGAGCAGCACCCCGCACCGCGCCATCGACTACGCCGCCCCGCTGGGCACCCCGGTCATGGCCACGGCCGACGGCGTCATCTCCTCCTACGGCTGGAACTCGGGCGGCTACGGCAACCTCGCGAGCATCCGGCACAACTCCACCTTCTCCACCAACTACGCGCACTTGAGCCGGTTCGCGAAAGGGCTCAAGCGCGGCTCCGCCGTGACGCAGGGCCAGGTGATCGGCTACGTGGGCTCCACCGGCTTTTCCACCGGAGCGCACCTGCACTACGAGATCGTGAAGGACGGCACCAAGGTGAACCCGCTGCAGGTGGAGCTCCCCGCCGGCGACCCCATCCCAGAGGAGCAACGCCCCGCCTTCGAGGCCAAGCGCGACGAACTGAAAAAGCTCCTGCAGCCGTAAACCAGCCTGCCCTCACGCCTTCGACGCTTCCGAAAATTTCTTGAAGATCTCCACCATGGCCAGGGTGTCGAGCCTGCAGTAGGCGAGAAGGTCGCGGCGCAATGCCTTTTTGCGCTTGGCGCTCGTGCGCGGGTGCGTGAGCTCGGGCCAGCCGGCGGCGGCCATCTCGCCGTTGCGGACGTTGAGGCTGCCATAAGAAAGGCTCGGGACCACCACGGGGAGCACCTTCTTGAGGCTCGCGCTCCCCTCGAAGCGGCTGTCGAGGTAGAGCCCGCGCTTCACCACCTGCATGAGGTCGTACATGCGCTCGTTGATCGAGCGCAGCGGCGCGCGCAACGACGGCACCAGGCGCGCGAGCTCCTCGTTGCGGCTGGCCTCGAACCGCTCGTTCCACACGATCACGCTTCCAACGGGACCGATGTCGCGCGCGAGCGCGGCGGCCACGGGCTTGGCCGGGTCCGTGGACGCGTCGTGCAGGAACTCCTTGTGCTCGAGCCTTCCTACGGGCTTGCGCAGCACGTGCAGCGAATACTGGAACACGGCCTGCTGGTAGGGCCGGTACCCGTCGAAGTCCGGAATGGCCGAAGCGAACGTCTCGTAATCGAGGAAGTGGAGCGGGTACTCGAGCTCCGCGAACTCGCGCGCAAGCCCCTCGCGGTCGATGCTGACCACGGGCTTCTTCGCGCGCGAGCGCCTGAACGCCGCGGCGCCGCCCAGGGACTCGAGCAGGTCGGGCGGCACGTCCTTGGGCGCGATGACGCCGCGCGCGAGCAGCTCGCGCAGCCGCGCGCGCGGGAGGCCCGGCGCGATGGCGTATGCGTCCTCGTGCAAGATGGTGCCGGCGTACAGCGGCAGGTACGGGCAGGATCCCGGCGCGGAGCAGGCCTTGAGGAGGTCGAGCCCGGCTTTCGTGGAAAGCGCGAGGGTCTTTTTCGCGCGCGCGACCTGCGTGCGCGCCACCGGGAGCGCCGCCTTCACCTCCTGCGTGAGGTTCACCGTCGTGAGGACGCCGAACGGGTCCACCTTCCCCCGGCGCACGTACTGGTTGTTGACGTGCACGAGGAAGGTCTTTCCCACGCGGATCCCGGATTCCTCCAGGCAGATCCGCTGGAACGCCAGGTCCATCACGTGCGTCCCCTTCTGCCCCGTGGACGACTTCACCTCGTACAGGTCCCACGAGCGTCCGCGCTTCACGAGGATGTCGCAGCGGCAGGTGATCCCGTTGCCCGTAAAGGTTGGCTGGAACAGCACCGTCGCGCCCTTCGCGATGGCAGCCGCCGTGTTGCGCGCCCCCGCCTCGTTGAACCCCGCGATCTCCACCCCGCGCGGGAACAGCTTCTTCGCGAACAGGTCCACCTTGTTCCCCTCGTCGAACAGCCGCTGCAAGGCCGCATCGATCGGCGGCAGCAGGTGCGGCATGTTCTTCACGAGCCACAGCTGGCAGGAACACTCGAGGAACTTGATGAAGTTGGATTTGGTAAGCATGAAAGTTCATTCGGAATCATTTTCTGTGCGCCTTTGTCGCTCTGAACGTGTCATCGAATATTTCATAGTAGTCAGCATAAATGTATTTTTGCCCATATGCGGCATCGCCGAGGGGTTCAAGGATTTTCAATTTTTCGAGCCGTTCAATCACGTTATAGGCACCTTGTGGACTGAAGCCTGTCCACTTTGCAATTTCGGCGACGCCGACGATCGGCTGTCCGTACAGCTTACGGATGATTTCCAATGTGGACGCGGCGGATTTCTTCCCGAGTTTTTGCATCTTCTCGAAGTCACGGTCGCGCAGGGCCGTAATCTTCGTGCACGTTTCTATAGAAGCGTTGGCGATTTCCGCGACTCCCTCAAGGAAAAACTGAAGCCAGCCATCTATATGCGCGTCTTCATCATGATAACCCTGCAGTTTCTGGTAATACAGCTTCTGATATTTTTTGAAGTAACTCGACAAGTACAACACCGGCAATTCCAACAGCTGCGCATGGTGGATATACATGGCGATAAGCATGCGGCCCGTTCGGCCATTCCCGTCGGCGAACGGGTGGATGGTCTCGAACTGCGCATGAAGAAGGCCGGCCTTGACCAAGGAAGGAAAGTCGTCGTCGGCATGGACAAATTTTTCCAAGTCGCCCAAAGCTACGTTCATGTCATGCGGTGCCGGGGGAACGAACGAGGCATCCTCTGGGGATCTTCCGCCGATCCAGTTTTGCGAACGACGAAACTCGCCTGGGTAGGCATGATGCGTCGAACGTGCGCCTTTTATGAGCCGTTCATGGAGCTCCTTGATGAATCGCAGGGAAATCGGCAATGTCTTGGCCCTTTGGATCCCGTAATTCACGGCATCGACATAATGGACGATATCATCTACGTCTGGATGAAGTCTGGCCTTTTCTTCCGTGACCGGAGCAGCCACCGCATCCTGAAGGGTCGCCTTTGTGCCCTCGATCTGGCTCGAATAGGCAGCGTCCTTTTTTATGAACATCAGCAGGAAAAAATCCTTGTCCGGCAACAGCCTGGTGATGCCATCCAGCTTGCCAACCAGGCGTATCGCTTCTTCGTGCTTCTTGTAGAGTCTCGGACTGATTTTAAAACCGCCTTTTGGCGGAAACGCAAAGGGGGTAAAGGTCTTGTACCCTTCTTTTTGCTTGATATATCTGCCGATTTTCGCTTGGTTGATGTTACCCATAGTAATGTCAACATTATAGACTATTCTGTTGACATTATCAAGACTAATGTCAACTGGCCTGCCCTGGGTCTTGACCTGTTGCATCTTTTGCAACAACTGCAGGCGTCGTAGGATTTGCAAAGTGCATTTTTTGCACAGTGCTTTTCTTCAATTTCACAGCCATCCAATCATACACGCGTTGTCCCATGGCAAAAAGCGGCCGAAGCCGCCTTGGGCATTCACGATTCCGCATTGAGCTGCCGGACGGTTTCACGCGCCGTGACGTCAATGCGGCTCTCCATCCCCACCCACCCGGCCGTCCGCGGTCCGCCCTTGGGAGAATCGAACACGAGCCGGGGCACGACGGCGCCTAGGCCGTTGGGAAACGCGTCATGCAGCCGCTTCCCCGCCTCGGCGTTCACCACAGGCATGAGCGTGACGCGCTGCGGATCGTCGCCATCGGCCCAATCGATCGTTTCATAGAACTCCTTAAGGTAAAGTTGGCTGCAATCCGTGCAACGGACGAGCCGGTGGCTGAAGTGGGAATCCTCCACATACGTCTCTACGGCGTCGAAGGCACACGGGAAATCCAGATGAAGGAGATCTGTGGAGTCGAACAGGTGGCAACGCTTACTACGAGGAATCGTGAACATATGTGTGATGGTTATAGAATAAGAAAAACGGCTAAGAGATTTGATCCAGCGCAAGGCTGAATGAAATCTCCCAACCGTTTCCGATCAGTCGCCGCACCCCATGTGGCTCCCAGCAGATTTCCCTGGTTACCTATCCCACTTCGGGAAGGAATGCGCGGCCCGTTGAACTGCGGGCTGCAGTGTGTCGGTGGAAGGAACTTACTTCTACACTATAGCTGAATTTTGAAGATTCGTCAAGGAATCGCAGATTCGACATTCCTTTTTTGAGCAAAAACTGCTACATTTCCTTTGAAGCATCTATGATCAAATTCCTGCGAAAAATACTGAACATCCCCCGCCCTGCCAATACCGCACCACGGCCGGTTGCGGATACCTGTCCGCCGAAGGGCATTTCCGTCCAGGAAGCGGCGCGGATGGTGGTGGATCAATACGGCGAGGCCCTCATCAAATTGAAGGACCTGTGATTTGTTATCTCGACATACAAATGATGCGTGAAATGTGCCACGCGCTCGCCGTGGCACTTTTCGATAAATACGAGGAACCGATCCCGCCGTTCGAGGAACACGACCCGCGCAAGCTCGAATCCATCCTCGGAAACCCGCAGCAGACGTACGGCGGGCAGGAATTGTACCCGATGCTCATCTCGAAGGCGGCCATCTTGTATTACAGCATGATCAAGGGGCATGCCTTCGCCAACGGGAACAAGCGAATCTCCACGACTTCGCTTCTGGTGTTTTTAGCGATGAACAAGAAATGGATCTCCTGCCCGCAGGACGAAGTCGTCCAAAAAGCGGTCACGATTGCCGAGTCGTCCGCGACTGTTAAGGATGCGGTCCTCCATGAGCTGAATATCTGGATCGAAACGCGGCTGATTGACCAGCCAAGGGCGTAGGCTGCAAAAAGCAATGTGCTTTTTTTGCACGTTGCTTTTCAGTTCGAATTGAACTAGTTCTCGTTTGGAACTAGTTGCCCCGAACAAAAGACGGCACTTTCGGATGCCGTCGGAGAGCTACGCCTTCTCGTAGAACGCGTAGACGCTGGCCCGGTACTTCATCCCGGAAGACGCCCCCTCGTTGAGCGCGTCGTTCAGCTGCTTGGTGACTTCCTCGCTCGCGAGCGCGTAGCCGACGACGCGCGAGCTGAAATCCTTGCAGTGCCTGGAGCCCCTGGCGAACGCCTCCATAAGGGAGCCGGTCCCAGAGCCCAGCGACTTGTAGTCCTTGAGCTCGTCGGCACGAAGCAGCCTGATGGACTTCTTCTGGCTCGTGCCGTCATTGGCCGAGATCACCGTGAATTCGAATGAACGTTCCATATAAACACCAAACTCTTCCCATAAGGAAGAGTACCTAGAGGTTATCTTTCCCATCACGGGTCGGAGTTGGCACCTTCTTCTTGTCCCAGCCGTAGGCTGGTCCGCCATAGCCCCGATAGGGGCGACGGCGGAGAAGGGTTGCTGGCAGGTCATTGGGCCGATTCCCTCGCTGCACTCTGGATACGTATTCAGTTGTAGGTTGAGGTTAGTATTTTTTAGAAACAATGTCAATCCATTTTTTGGGCTCCGCTATGGAACGATATCGGAACCGAATCCTACGTCTCAAGCCTATCAATTTACATTTAACCGCAGTGGTAGGAGAAACGATGTGTAAGAGTACCCCCCTATTTTCGTCTCTCAAACCCTATTACACCTACGCGCAAATTTTTTCTTAATATTTGCCTGTGGTCCCTCCTCCTAATGTAAGAACATCTTTGAGGCTCCAGAACATGCTACTGCCTTTCTCAATCAGCGTACTAATCAATTCTTCCACTTTGGGTTTAAGAGGTGAAACCTTATAGATGATAGACAGAGCCTCCTTAATTTCATTGTCTGCCCCGAAATACGCGCGTCGATTTGGATTAAGCTCGCCATCTAGCAACAATAAATTACGGATCACGCCCAAGGTGTTTACCGGATCAATCTCTGCAAAAACCCGAATCCTCTGCATCAAACCATAATCCCAGTCAAGTGCGCCCTTAGATTTTTCCAGACTGGCAGCAAGATTTTTAACAAGAAACTTTTCATCGATAATTTCCTTGTCTGGATTGATCCAGAAACCGAAACCAGAAAAAGCCTTTGGGGTAATTGGCAAATCCGTCGATAAAAGCCAGTCCCAGAACTTCATAAGCTTTTCCTTGCTAACATGATTGTCCTCCAGCCATTTATCGCCAGCCTGATCACGAGTTAGACAACTGCGCCCAATAAACGACACGAATTCGTATTGACGTGTGTCATTCGGAGTACTCCAAAATAAAGTGAAGAGCAGATCGTTAATTGAAAAATCGAAATGGGAGTATTCGAGAGCAAGGTGTGCGGCCAATGTCTCATCAAGACCCTTAAAATATTCCCTGTCTGGATACGAATCGGGGTTCAGCGCTATTGCATACTGATAATAATCTCGCAATGTCACGAAAAGCTCGCCATAAAGCTTATTGGCAAGATAGCCCTCCCAGGAAGCGAAAAACAGTTTTTCTTTTGTGATATCTGCATTTGGAAAAATATTAGGTAAAAGTTTTTGAATGTAACTCTTGTCTCTAAAGTAAAAAATGCCCAAATGGTGCCCGATCAAAAATCTAACCGGGTTAGAAGAATCCGAGCTCAGTATTTTTTCAAAAAGTTTTTTTACATCAGGGGCAAGTACTTTCCCATCATTGCACGCAAATTGCGCGAATGCGATATAAGCCTGTCCTCGAACTGAGTTGATAGCAACGTGATACGGGCCACCGAATTTTGGATCATCCTCTTCTGGTGACGGACTGCTTTCAATTGAGAGTAAGTAACCGATCAACTTTAGTATCTCTTCTCTGTTGTTCTTAAACCACAGCGAGTCTCCCGTGGCGGTAAGAATCCCAAGCAGAATATCGGCCGTGATTTTGTGAACGGTTATCCAGTCAGCAAGCCAAGATCGATCCCCCACCCTTTCAAAAGTCTTTTGCTCTCCCGACACGCGAACCAGTTCAAAAAGTGTCAATAAGGCTGAGTTCTGTTCATCGGTGAGTGTCTGTCTATTCCTGAGCATCTCGTCAATTTCTCTTAGTAAAGAATAGAGATAGCAGGAATGAATCGTGTCGCGATCAAAAAACTCACTAAGAAACGCGAAATACGCGTCCATGCGAGCTCGGAAGTCCAATTTTAACGCATCCCCCAGGCCTTCCGCGCCACGTGGAGATAAGAAGTCATCATGCTCAAACTGAGCATTCAAAGTCTCTGGCCGCCAATCAGATTTAAGGTGACTGATAATTTCTTCAATCGAAAAATCGGCGGGGCTAACATGGGATTTAGGTTGAACCACTCCTCCTCTGCCCATTTCTATTGAAGCGTGAGGCACATGTCGTCCGGCAACAGGAACTTTACCGAAGATAATTTTGGCACGTAATTTTTCGTCGTCAGTTAAGTGATTGGAGATATAATCAAGGATCTCGAGCCCGTCACGCTTCCGCCTCTTTTCTATATCCTTGTCCGTCAGTGTGACTCCGTAGTAAGTGAAGAGACTTGAAACATATTCTCGCTGTATGATCGGGTCTAGAACACCGAAGCATATAACGATCGTGTGGTGATATTCGGCACCACCATCAATCTCAAAGTATTGCTCTCCGACATTAAACACCCTAAAAAGCGCTTTTTTTAGTTCGTCCTTGACGTGTTCGGGGCAGCGCGTAAGCGCAAATAACTTCAATCGCCAAAGAGTATGGCTATCTGGAAGATGGTTGATGTAGCGGAGATATAGTCGCCTCGCTTCTGGTTCGTTCCCGCATGATTGCGTTAATAGCTTTTCGATCAATTTTTTAATAACCGCAAGTAGACTTTTGATATCTTCACGAGAATGTCCTGCTCGAACCTGACTTAATTCGAGCGTAAAAAGGTCAGTGTCCCGAAGATGAAACGGTTCTGAGAAAGAGAAGGCTTCACTCTTTTCAGGATTCTCCAAGCTGACAATTTTTCTAAGAATATCTGTAAAGACACTTAGTGATTCTTCAGTGCGATTATTATCGTTATCAAGAATTGCCTCAAAAATCTCTGACTCCGAAATATCTTTGAAGTAAAAAAGATCGTTGTCCGTAAAAGCTCCGGAAGGATTGAAACTTCCGTGTTCGCGTATGGCCAAAAGAATCTGGGCCAAAACTAAAAGAGAATCAAAATCTTTTTGTGCTAACAAGGTCTCAACTGCCTTCTTATATTCGTAGGCAGACCGTGAAAACACCGACATTAGTTTAACCCAATTCTCCTCCAATACTTTTGGAAGAATCTTCTTGATTTGAGAAGCCGGTAGTTGACCTATTATCCAAACGAATCGATCTACTACTTCCGGGTTAAAATTCTCTTCTGAGATGCGTGTGGATAGAAGTATTTTTCCAACAAGCTCGGGTGATTTTTCAGCAACTCGTACAAGATAACCAAGCTCTGGAAGAGTGTAGGAGTATCGCGTTGAATCCTTCGCTGGCGAATTTATCGCACTCAAGAACCCCTTCTCCCAGACCCAGGCTAAATACGATTCATCGATTTTGGAAAAAAAGTACAGTCTGGAGTCTAAACTGCCTCCAGAAAAACAGATGGCTTTGACCTTGTTTTCATCCAGGTTTTTGCTTGAAATTAATTGATCAATAATTTGGTGAGACTTAATTGAACGCGGTTTTATGTCCAACAAAAATCCTTCAAATCGATCTACTATCTGCTCGTAACTTATATCTTCAACCGAATTTGTACTTTTTTGAGAAATGTTTAATTCAGTCAGGGTCTTTATTGTCTGCTTTAAGCTATTTGTTTTTTTAAAATGGTGCGAAATGTTGGAGAAAGCTAAATGAATTTTATTGATTAGTTTTGCGAGGTTTTGTCGTCTGGCTTCGTCAGCGACATATGTCTTCAAAGAGTCACTAATCCTATCAACCCTGCCCTTAGTAAGGTCTCCGGGTTCATATTTAAACAACCGAACTAATATCGGGATAGTGATCCGCTTAAGGAACGAAAAATTGGATTTTGAATCAATGTACTGGTAGTGAATTTCTCTAAACGAATGTGCGGATTGAGCCATCCAGTCTGGATTTTGAATCCGAAACCCTTTCTGCATTGCGGCCCAACCGCCTTTCAGAAGTGTTGATGGCTTAGTTCTTTGACAAAATTTTTCTACGTCGTTAAACGCATCCATGAAATCACAAATCTCGTCCCGTCTGGATTGATTTGGACTAACGTTTACTGAATAACCGACCTCATCCTCATTCAAATCCTTCATACTGTCACCCACCTAATTCCACAGAATTGCAACAGGGTGTCTATCTGATGAGCGCTGCCTGATTAGACCAAACAAATAATATCTGCCGAAAAGTGTCTCGAATTACTTTCCCGATTTCATCCGATTGTCCTGCCCGCACAGCATTTGGCAATTATCAATTACTGTCTTGCCCCCCTTGCTCCACGGCATGATGTGGTCGGCTTCCATCTCATTGTATTCGAATTTTTTCTTGCACACAGGGCACACCCCCTTCTGCTGCTGATATTTCTTTTGCTTAGTCTTATCGTCGAAGGCACGCAAGCTCAAGGTCCGCTCGTCACCCGTCAGCAGATATTCGTAGATCCCGCGCTTGCTTTCGACATCATCATCATCGATTAGTTCCACAATCTGCTGTTCAAGTTTTGTCGCGTTCAATTTGTCGCTCTTATGCTCGTTGTAGAAGACGCCCCAATCGAGGCCCTTCATAAGCTTTACGCGAGCACCGTCCTGATTCGGGAAGATACGAGTCGCCCAAGCGATGACTTCTTGATAGTACTGCCACAGTTCAGACGCGTCCTTGTCATGCTGGTGGTCGGCCATGTACTGCGCAATCAGGTCATTGCCACCACCGATCCACTCCAACGCCTTTTCCAGAATTTCTTGTCGGATTGGTGTTCCCTTTACTAGATTTTCACCGGTATGTGCTGCAGGCGCGCCCGTCTTGGAAAACCACCGCTTCGCGTCCGTTAGCCACGGTCCAGTGTAGATCGCATTGCGTAGTTCCTGGTCAGTCAGTCTCTCTCCAGCGATATTGATAGTCTTGAACCAGTCCAACTTTTCCTTGTCCGTCCCTTCGCACACATAAATCGAAAGCTCGTATTCGAGAATCTGCTCTTGCTCTTCGTGCGTCAGGTTGCTGAACCCGCGCGGTTGGCCATCCCAGTCCACGGCAAAATCACCGTTGACGTACTGACACACGGAAATCGTGCGCTGCTGGCCGTCCATAAGCTCGTACCCACTCTCCGTCACGGCCCAATACATCGTGTTCAGTGGAAAATCCTTGCGAACAGTCCGGATTACTAGGTCACGCTGTTCTGGCTTGTAGATAAACTCACGCTGGTATGCGGGACGAATGTCCAGCTTGCCACCATAGCCGACCACACCATTTTCACCATCGTCCTTGTAGTCGCCCACAACCTCACGCACTTTAATGTTGCGCAATTCGATTTTCATATTTTGTCTTTTCGTCTGACAATAATTCTTGCGTAGAGCTGTATGTAATATTCTCCGTCAACGATATAGTAAGTCTCACCGCTCGGCGGACTTTTTATTTTTAATGTGGCGCCATCATTGAGCTTTGAAACGGTGCTATTCGTTCCGTCTTTGCTTACTTGTGTTTGATTCGGATAGACCTTGTTTGCTCCACCGAACCATGTTTTCGTTATCCCCAAAATCTCGAACTGGTCGGGATTATACTTGTCGAGGAACGTAATGGGGACACCCATTGCACCTGCATGGTCTGCCGGAATTTCCGACACCCTATTCACCTCGATTGCGTCGTAGTTATCGTACTTCGGATACTTCTCAGGGGTGTAGGTCGCGTATATAGGAATGTTCTCGTGACGACGGGGGTTATCAAGATTTGTGTACCACATGATGCTTCCAAAACTAAAATATTTCACACCGTCGACTATTTTCTTTCGCGACTCTGTTTGAATATCGTAGCCATCCGGTACACGGAACCACTTCGTCCCTCCGTTATCAACGCCGAGCCAAAGTTTATTTTCCTTAATCAAATTAAAAACATCCTTGTACGTTATCGCGTTTTGATTTCCAATGACTAAAAACTTTTTCTCGTACTCGATGAGCTGTGCCACAAACTCACGAAACAGAGAAAACGGCGGGTTCGTACATACAATGTCGACCTGTTTCAACAGCTCGACACATTCGGCACTCCGGAAATCCCCATCACCCTTGAGCGGAGTTGCAATGTTCGCCTCATGCCGCAAGAGATACTCCACGTCAGCGAGATCCGTTGCCCCATCACCGTTCGCATCCGGTACAGCATTGATCTCGATTTTGAATGGCTCTTTGCCGTCTGGCTTTAGTCCTTCAATTTCTACTAGCGGCAACTGCTTGCCAGCGATTGCCGATGGCACATAACTGGTCGCGATAAGTTTCTTGAGACCTAGTGCGTTGAAATTGAGAGCGAAATATTTGAAAAAATTACTCTCAAAAGGGTCGTCGCAATTGCAAAAAACCACCTTGCCTCTCAGTTGTTCTTTGTACCATTTCAGCTCATTCTCGATATCGGATAGCTGGGTGTAAAACTCATCTTGTTTGGCCTTTTTCGCATCAGAAAGCCCGCTGTTTCCGCCTTGTCGGGATGACACCCCTATAGTTGTCTTAGTTTTGCTCATAGTTGGGGTTCAACATATCCACGGATGGATTGTCCTCTATATAGACCCCACGATCAATGGACCGGTTATCAACAAGCAAAACCGGACCCTTCCAGGTCCGGTCCTCGACTAAGCCAACTGCTCCATAAACTCTATCATCCTCTCACCCAACCTCTCCCACCCTATCCCCCATTCACCTTAAACGACACCACCAACGCCCCAATCCCAATGAACAGCAACGCAACAAACCCAACAATACTGAACACGAAAACCCGTTCCATGAACGAGAGCGGAGGCGCCTGGACCGTCTCCGCATGACCGCACTCGCGGCAGGCGTACGAGCGCTTGCGATCCCAATATTCGTAATAGAAGCACAGGACGAATCCGATGATGAAGGAGAGGAAGAGCGGCGCGACGATCCAGTCCGGCACCCAGGACGGCATCTGATCCGTCCGTGCCGCCGGCAACACCAGGAGGCCGGAGATGAACGTGACCAGGACAGCCAAACGAAACAACGGCTCGCTGCGCTTCATCTGCAGCTTGCTGCAATTCTTGCACGCGATCGCCTTATTGAAACTCATCCGCATTCGGGCCATAGGAGTCGATTGATTCTTGCTTCGACTATACACGAACTCACGCCATGGTGACGGGCAGTATTCCGGAAATTCCGGATAACTGAATTTTGGGTCGCTTCACGCTTATGACAACATAACCGTGAAAATGTGCTAAAAAAGACGTTTTTTCACGGTTATGATTCGTATCCCGTGAAAAATAAGCCTATTCACCCCAACCCCTCCATGAACTCCACCACCCGCTCATCCAACATCAAATGATGCCGCAGCACCGGCTTGGCCTGCACGATCCCCTGCAGCGTGCGGCACCGGCTCAACGCCACGTACACCTGGCCCGAGGCGGGTGCACCTAATCGGCAATATTCAAGCCTGGTTTTCTAACTCCCCTGCACCCTCTCCATTTCCCGAAGCGCCTTCCAAAGGGTCGTATCGCCTGCGGCGGGGTGGGACAGGGCGAGCAGCAGCGGGCGCTTGGTCTCGTACATGAATTGGGCGCGGTCGGGGCGCATGGTGTGGGCGTCGTGGAGATTATCCGTGATGTCGGCGATCTTGACGAGCCAGGCGTCCTGGTCGGCGGCGTCGCACAGGCGCGACATCATCTTGATCCAGCGGACGATCCCGGCTTCGATCTCGGAATCATGCGAACAGAGGTCGACGAGCCCTGCGACGCGCTCGGAAAATCCGGCGTCGCGCAGGTCCTGCAGGGCCGTGTCGCCGTCTTCCACGATGTCGTGGAGGAGGCCGGCGAGCTGGACCTCTTCGGAACAGCCATGGGCCTTGAGCAGATCGCGCACGTCAAAGGAATGGAGATGCGCGGGGGTATCGCTCCCCTTGCGGCTCCCCGGGATGCGCGTGCGCACCAGCTCTTCGGCCTTGGCCATCAGCTGTTCCATAAGGATTCGACTATACACGAAAAATGAAAACCGGGACCCTGGGCCCCGGCGACTCACGTCCGCACGATATCCTTCTTTCTCTTCTTTTCCACCACGTACTCGACGAGCTTCTCGATCCCACCAACGACCACCCCCAGCGATCCGGTCGCGCTTTCGAAGCGGTGCCGGATGCCGCTGATGGCGTTCTCGATGCTGTCGACTTTGTCTTTGACCTCCGCGAGCACGTCGTTGAAGTTCTTGATGAGCGACGCGGCCTGGAAGATGAGCCAGAAAATCGCGGCCGAAATCCAAAGCACGCTGAACGCCAGCACGATGTACAAGATGTCCAATGGGGAAAGCGGCGGCATATCCTCCTGTCTGTCCGTTACACCCTGATTATAGCACTGAACTTCTTCTCAAGCATTCCGACCAGTTTCTTCACCTCTGCCTCGACCTCGTCGGAGGAGAGCGTCTTGTCTGCGGCACGGAAGCTCAAATGCGTCGCGAGCGATTTCTTCCCCTCCTCCACTCCTTTCCCTCGGTACACGTCGAACATTTCCATGTCTTGCAACATCGGCGAGGTCTTTTTGAGCTCGACCTCGATCGTCCCGTACTCCGTCCGTTCATCCACCACGAACGCCAGGTCGCGCTTCACTTCCGGATACATCGGGATCGGGCGATAGCTCTTCGCGGTCGAGCAATGGGGCACCAGCATCTCGAAATCCAGGTCCACGAGCACGGCGCGCACGTCGAGCCCGGATTCCTTCGCGACCGCCGGCGACACTTCGCCGATGGTGCCGACGTGCGCGTGATCCCCGACCCAGATCGCGGCCGAGCGGCCGGCGTGCCACAGCGCTTTGTCCCCTCCGCGCTCGATTCTCCAGCGCTTCACGCCCGCTTCGCGCATGAGCCGCTCAAGCGCGCCTTTGGCCAGACGGAACGCCGCGGCTCCGTCCTTGCCGGTGACGGCCATCACCAAACGCAACGCATGCGTCGGAATGTCTTTCTTGTTCGGAAGGTACACCGGAGCGAGTTCGAACAGACGCATCTCCGGGAACGCGCCCTGGTTCGCTTCGATCGCGGTCAGCATGGTCGGGACCAGGCTCGGGCGCATGTATTCGTGCTCCGAGGACAGCGGGTTCGCGATCTTTACCGCCTGTTCGACCGGAATCCCGTATCGCTCCAGCTGTTGCGCGGACGCGAATGCATACGCGTACGTCTCGGTGAGACCGGCGCCTTTCAGGATGTCCTTCGTGCGGCGCTCCCAGACGATGGCCGGGTCCGGCGTCGTGTCCGGCAGCTCCCCTTCGGGCAGGCGGCTCGGCACGTTCGGATAGCCGTAGATGCGCGCGATCTCTTCCACGAAATCGCGGCTATCCTCGATGTCGTGATCGCGCCAATACGGGACGGTCACCTGGTACGTCTTTCCTTTCTTCGCGATCTGGAACCCAAGACTCTCAAGCATCGCCAACTGCTTCTTTTCCGGGATGTCGACACCGATTAACGCCGACGCCTTGGCCGGGTCGAACGGGAACGAGGCCGCCTTGTAAGGCGCGCTGCGGTCGCTCCAGATTTTCGACGAGACCTTGCCGCCGGCGACTTCGAGGATGAATTCGACGGCGCGAGCGAGCGCATGGCCCGTCGCTTCGGTGGAAAGTCCCTTTTCGAACAACAACGACGAGTCCGAGGCGAGGTTGAGGGCGCGACTCGTCCGGCGAATCGACACCGGGTCGAACGTCGCGCTCTCAAGGATGACGCGCGTGGTCGCGGCCGTCGTTCCGGTCTCCATCCCGCCCATCACGCCAGCGATCGCCACCGGCTTCGTCGCGTCCGCAATGACCAGCATCTTGTCGGTGAGATCGTAATCCTTGCCGTCCAACGCCTTCATCGCCTCATCCTTCTTGGCGCGACGCACGACGATCTCCTGCCCTTCCAGCTTGTCCGCGTCGAACGCATGCATCGGCTGCCCGAGCTCGTGCAACACGAAATTCGTCACGTCCACGACGTTGTTGATCGGACGATGCCCGGCAAGCAACAGCTTCTTCTGCAGCCACCAAGGCGACGGACCGACGGTCACGCCCTCGATGAGCACCGCGTCGTACTTCTTACACAAATCAAAATCCTTCACGGAAACCTTCAGCTTCTCTTTCCCTTCCTTGATCGCCTTCGGTGGATTCCATGCGAACTTCGACCCGGTCGCCGCGCCACCTTCCGCAGCCTGACCGACAATGGATTTACAGTCGGGGCGATTCGAGGTGACTTCGATATCGAAGATTACATCATCAAGACCCAGAGCCTTCGCGAGAGGCGTCCCGGCCTTCGCGTCCGTAATCGCGGACAAATCCCAAATGTCATGCTCCCCCGCCGGCAGCTTCTCAAACCCGATCTCCGCCGCCGCACAAATCATCCCGTACGACTTGGCGCCGCGCAGCTCGGTCTCCTTGATCTCAACGAGGTCGCCCTGCCCATGCCAGCGCACCATCGAGCCGGGCAGTGCAACCGCCACCTTCTGTCCTTCGGCCAAGTTCACGCCGCCACATACGATTTCGACGACTTTGCCACCAATGTCCGTCTCCGCAATCCGAAGCTTGTTCGCATTCGGATGCGCCTTGATCGCCTTGATGACGCCGACGACCATGTTCTCAAGCCCAGCGCCGATGTCATGGACGCGCTCCACGCCGTTGCCTGCCGCGGTGGTCTTCTTCGCGAACTCCTCGGCCGACAGGTCGGTCTTGAGAAACTCTCTTATCCAATCGTATGAGGCGAGGATGTTCATACCTTCTTGGGTTTCAGCGCAGCTGCACCAGGTAGATGGCAACGACGGCGAGCGCGACCCCGGCCAGGTTCCATCCGGACACCTGCTCCTTGAGGACGAGCGCGCCAAGCGCCACGGACAGGATCACCGCGCTCATGCCGAGGATGGGGATGGTGCGCGAGAGCTCCAGGCGCGTGAACACGTACAGGAGCACCAGGTAGCCGACGGCCGGGAGCAGCACCACGCCGGCAAGGTACGCCGGGTCCTTGAAGAGCGCGGGGCCGAATTCCTTCCCGCCGGAGGAGAGTCGCTTGAGCAGGTCCCCGACGCTGAAGAACAGTTGGGCGACGACCGCGAGCAACACCGGGACGGACATATCAGAATTGGCGGGCGAACCGCAGGTCGTTCTTATAGAGGATGCGGATGTCGTCAATCTTGATCCCTTCGC
>Ga0155146_14_pt2 | contig 49070 bp, 45 predicted proteins | sample RifCSPhighO2_01_FD_106114 | JGI IMG/M metagenome (GOLD analysis project Ga0155146, IMG submission 106114) | Candidatus Uhrbacteria bacterium RIFCSPHIGHO2_01_FULL_63_20 | reverse complement strand
CAAGAACAAGGAGTCGCTCACGGGCGCGTATCTCTCCGGGGCGAAGGAAATCGCCGTGCCCAAGAGCTACCGCAAGGGGACCGGCAAGCACCTGCTCGTGGAAGGGGCGAGCGCCTTCAACCTGAAGGACATCGACGTGAAGATCCCGCTCGGCAAGCTCGTGTGCGTGACCGGCGTGTCCGGTTCGGGCAAGTCCACGCTCATCCTCGACATCCTGGGCAAGGCGCTCTCGAAGCATTTCTATCGCGCGAAGCTGTACCCGGGCGAGCACAAGCGCATCGTGGGGCTCGAGCACATCGACAAGGTGGTGGCCGTGGACCAGTCGCCCATCGGACGCACCCCGCGCTCCAACCCGGCGACGTACACCGGCGTGTTCACCGCGATCCGCGACCTGTTCACCGAGGTGCCGGAGGCCAAGATGCGCAACTTCGACGCGGGGAAGTTCAGCTTCAACGTGAAAGGGGGCGGCCGGTGCGAGACCTGCGGCGGCGACGGGATGCGGCGCATCGAGATGCAGTTCCTCCCCGACGTGTACGTGGAATGCCCCGAGTGCCGCGGCACCCGCTACAACCAGGAGGTGCTCGAGGTGCACTTCAAAGGGAAGTCCATCGCGGACGTGCTCGACATGACGGTCGAGGAAGCGCGTCGCTTCTTCGCCGACCAGCCTGCGGTGTTCGACAAGCTCGACGTGTTGCACGAAGTGGGTCTCGGCTACCTGCGTCTTGGCCAGAGCGCGACCACGCTTTCGGGCGGCGAGGCCCAGCGCGTGAAGCTGTCCACCGAGCTGTCGCGTCGCGCGACCGGGAAGACGCTCTACATCCTCGACGAACCCACCACCGGACTCCACTTCGAGGACATCAAGCGCCTGCTCGTGGTGCTCCACCAGCTCGTGGACCGCGGGAACACGGTGGTGATCATCGAGCACAACCTGGACGTGATCAAGGGAGCCGACTGGGTGATCGACATGGGGCCCGGCGGCGGGGACAAGGGCGGAGAGATCGTGGCCGAGGGGACGCCCAAGGACCTGGTGAAGGCGAAGGGGAGCGTGACCGGAGCGTTCTTGAAACCGCTTCTCAAGTAGGATAAGACAGGGCTACCTGATTGACAGGTGGCCTTTTTTCTGTTATTCTCCCGGGTTCCTGAATTCACCAAAAAATCACCAAAAGCTATGAAAAAGCCCCTGATCCTCACCCTGCTCGGAGCCGCGCTCGTCGCGGTGCCGTTCACGGGTTCCGTGCGCGCCGATGCCGGCGGATTCCGCCCCATCATGGCCACGAGCGCCTGGAATTACGGCGCCTACCGCGTCGAGAAGCTCGCCTTCTCGGAGCGGGCCGTGGGACCGTTCACGATCAAGGACAGCGTGTTCGTGGCCGAGCCCGAGGACGGCTGTCTCGCCAACTGTCAGCTGTATACCCTCAACCTGATCAAGGACGGCAGCGTGAAGGCGATCCCGCACGTGCCCGCTTCGGCGTTTTCCGAGCTGGGATTGCGCCGCAACGCCAACCGCCTGGTGTTCGCCGACCGCGCCGACCTCGAAGGCCTCCGGTACGACGTCGTGGAGGTGGACGTGAAGACGCTCGCCAAGAAGACGCTCGCCAAGGGCGTGTTCGCCAAGAACGCCTCCAAGGTGACCCCGGTGGTGGATGGCAGCACCATCTTCCTTGAACTCGAATTCCCGCTCCCGCTCAAGAACGGCCTGCGACAGCAGGCGGTATTCCTGTGGGATCCGGAGGAATCCGTGGCGCGTCCGATCACCCAGCACTGGGAGCTCAATCGCGAGGAGATCCAGGACGTGATCATGGGGTTCGCGCTCGTGAAGATGACCTTCCCCTCGGGCCAAAAGCAGCTGTGGCTCATGCACGGCTACGAGATCGATCACCGCAAGGGTGAGATGAAGGACATCCCGGGCACCTGGACCGAGGCCGATGGCGACATCGTGGGCGCCCACTTCGCCGGGTTCCAGGTGGAGTTCTTCCGCAACTACACCCGCTACACCTGGCCGTTCGATTCCGAGCAGCCGGCCGTGGCGCACGCAGGTGACACCTTGAGCTGGTTCCGCGGCGCGGACGCCGCGCTTCAGGTCACGGACGCCGGGTCGGTGTGGGTGGACGCGCAAGACCAGCTGCACGTGTCCGAGTACGGCAAGAGCCGTACGCTGGGCATCGCCTCCTTCGGCCGCTTCCATGCGGAAGGGTCCAAGGTGTATTTCGCCACCGATTTCGCCGGCAAGTCCGTGAGCGGCCGCGCGGCCGCGCAAGACACGAACGTGGCCATCCTCGACATGAACGGCACCAAGGCCGTGGGGGTGAACTCCTTCCACCAGGTCGCGTACCTCGACCTCGCGACCGGCCTCACCCATGACATCGGCACCGGCCGCGACCCGGTCGTGGACCAGGACGGCCGCGCGTACTGGCACGGGGTCACGAGCGGGATCTATTCCGCCACCTTCGTCCCCGGCCCCTCGGTGAAGGCCGTGAGCAACAAGGACGCGAGCGGCCACTTCGTGAAGGGCACCCGCGTGAAGTTCGAAGGGAAGGCGCGGGTGTTCGTGGTCGGCGCAGACCTCCGCCTCCACTCGCTCCCGGACGAGACGACCGCCTTCCAACTGTTCGGCCGCGACTGGAACAAGGGGATCGTCACGGTGAAGGAAACGCAGATGATCGACTACCCGTTGGGCGACATCCTGCGCACCTCCGGCGACCTCGCGAAGATGTAAAAGAAAAATCCGGCCCAACGGCCGGATTTTTCTTTGTCACTTCTGCTCTTTCATCGGGCGCTTGAACTTGCTGCGCTTGTTGGTGAGGTAGGAGAGCTTGGCTCGGCGGACCTTGAAGCGCTTCACGAGCTCGAGCTTGCCGATGACCGGCGAGTGGATGGGGGAGATCTTCTCGACCCCCCAACCGCCCGTGACCTTGCGCACCGTCATGGAGCGGGAGACGCCGGCGCCACGCACGCTCATCACGGTCCCTTCGAAGGCCTGTAGGCGTTCGCGCTCCTCACCCTTCGCGTTCACGTCCTTGATCTTCTCGTGGACGCGCACGACCATGCCCGGCTTCACGTCGATCGGCTTGATCTGGTTCGTCTCGACCGGAACCGCGACGGATTCCTGTTTCATTTCTTCAGCCATAGTGCGGAAAGGGTAGCCGGAGCCGCGAGTTCCGTCAAGCCTGGCGCGCTTCCACGGCCGCGAGGATGGTGGCCACGATCTGCTGCGGGGTGAGCTTGCTGGTGTCGATCCACAGGTTGTAGTTGTCCCGTTTCAGGATGTCGAGGCCGTAATATTTTTGGTACCGGCGCTGGTCCGATTCCATGCGTGCGCACAGCACCCGTTCGGCGTCTTCCACCGACACGTATGCCTGCTCGTCGGGACGCTCCTTGTGTTTTTGCGAATCGATCACCCGCTGCGCTCCCACCGAAGGATCCACGTACAGGAACACCTTGAACGCGTCCGGGATGAAATGCCATGACAGCCGCCCGTCGATCACGAACGATTCGCCCGAGACGCCAAGCTTGGCTTGATAATCGTCCACCTCCTTGTCGGTGAACGCTTCCTTTTCTCCCAGCTCGTTCAGCTGGTCGATGGTGAGCCCGCGTTCGGCGGCCATCTTGCCGCGCAGGTCGCCCATGGAATACCAATTCACGCCGAGGCGCTCGGCGAGCATGGAAGCGATCGTGGTTTTGCCGGACCCCGGGAGGCCGGAAAGAGTGATGACCATGTGGGAACGTTACCGCTTCGGCAACGTCTTGAGAAGTTCTGCGAGATCGTCAGGCAACGGCGCCGTAAACGCCTTGCGGCTCCCGTCGAGCATGGGGATTTCCAGGCGCTGGGAATGCAGGAACAGGCGGTCCATCTCGAGGGGCCGGATGTTCTTCATCCGTTTCTTGGCGTACAGGGTATCGCCCACCACCGGATGGTCGATCGCGAGCATATGCGTGCGGATCTGGTGCGTGCGACCGGTCAAAATCTTCAGGCGCACGAGCGTATGGTTCTTGAACCGGTCGAGGACGTCGTACTCGGTCACCGCGTCCTTGCCTTCCTGCGAATGGGGGCGCGCCACCATCTTGCCGGTGCGTTTCGAGCGGGCGATCTTGAAGGAGATGACGTCATGGTCCTTGGGGAGTTTGCCGTACACGAGCGCGACGTATTCCTTGCCCACGTCGCGGGTGGAGAAGGCGTCCTTGAGGTGCTCGGCCACGGCTCTCGTCTTCGCGATCGCCATCACGCCCGACACGTCGCGGTCGAGCCGGTGCACGATCCCGTCGCGTCCGGCCTCGCCCACGTCCTTGATCTTGGGGTCATGCGCGAGCACGAGGTCGACAAGCGTCTTCTCCCCCGGCGCGGAGGCCGCTTCGTGCACGAGCAATCCGGCCGGCTTGTTCACCACAAGCAGGTCAGGGTCCTCGTACAGGATGTCGAGTTTCGGAGAGGTCATATCAGAATCCCAGCAGGATCACGGAACGGAAGAACAGCCCCTGGATCAGGATGAGGATGATGCCGGCCGCGATGAGCGCCTTGCACCCGATCTCGCCCTCGTGGTCGTGGGACCTCTTGGCCTGACGGAGGAAATACATCCCGACGAGCAGGATGAGGAGGCCCAAAAAAAGGAATGGCATAGGTTGGTAGGCCCGGATGGATTCGAACCATCGACCCGGCGTGTATAAGACGCCTGCTCTACCGCTGAGCTACGGGCCTGTCTTGCCGCCGCCGCGACGCGGCATCTCACCATTTTACGCCCGCTTCCGCAAGGGTGCTATACTGCGCCGGTCCTATGGATGGAGAAATGAAAGCGCTCGCGATCTTGCTCGCCATCATCTGGTCCCTCTTGTATTGGGTCGGAGGCGGGGTGCTCTTCGCGCTGGTCTCGCTGCTGCGTCTGGGCCGCGTCCGGAAAGTCCGCTTCAGCTGCCTGTTCAGCCTGCTCGCCTTCGCCTGCGGCGCGGCAGCGGCGTACGTCGGGGTGTTCCGATCGCGCGAGACGATCGACGCCTGCCTCGTGGATGCCACCACCCGCGCGGAGACGCTGGTCGCCCTCGTGGGCTGCGGGATGGGCACCATCCTGATCGCGTTCCTGCTGGGCGCCGCCGCGCTCGTCGCTGGCGGGTTCGTGATCATGTGGCTTTCGAGTACCGCCACCAAGCCGTGGGTGCAACTCTCGGAGACGGAATTGGAAGATGGGGAGGAGCCCGAGGAACCGATCGTGGAGTCGGAATGATTGACAGGCGTTCCCGGAACGCGTACGCTCTCGCTCACAATTCGGGCGGCTAGCTCAGTTGGTTAGAGCGTCACATTGACATTGTGAAGGTCAGAGGTTCGACTCCTCTGCCGCCCACCAGGGAAATCGACCCACGAGGTCGTTTTTTCATTTACGAAATTGTCCCGACCGCGACAAAAAGCAAAACGAAGGTTTCAGACCTGGCCCAAATGCTCGCGCAACCATTTGAGCGCGTGCGTGCGGGTCTTCACCTTGCCCTCGAGCTGCGCGTCGCGCGCCGCCTCGAGCATGAGCCGCACCTTGGGGCCCGGCGCGACCCCCGCGGCCACCACGTCGTCACCCGAGACGAGCGAGGGCACCCGTTCGCCTTCGCCCACGCCCCACTCGCGGCGCAGCTCGCGCGCGCGAGCGACCGCCTTCTCCACCCGTTCACGGTCTCCGAGCGCCGTGAGCACATGGAGGTGGCTTTCCCCGTGCCCGTTCATGAACTGTCGTTCGAACTGGCTCGGCCTCATCTGCGTCGGGTCCACCGCCTGCTGCTGGAGGCGCTCCACGAGCCACGTCACGTTCGCCGCATGCGTGCGCAGCGGGCTGTCCTTGGGTAGGGTGGCGAGTCCCACGCGATCGATGAGGGGCGCGACCTCTTTGGCCGGCACGGAGCGCATGAGCACCGCGAGCGCGGCCGCGAGGTCTCCGGTCGGGACGCGGGCGAGCGGGTCGAAATAGCGCTCGGTCCCTTTTGCCGCCGCCTCGACCTCGGGGAGGAGCTCGCGCATGGCGCCGCTGTTCATGAGGAGTTCCGAGGCGGCGAACGGACGGGCGGAAAACGCCTTGGCGAGCTCCGCACCCACCGTCTCGCGGGGGAGCACGAAGCTCCCGTCAGGCCGCTTCTTGTTGAGCTCGTCCGCGCGGGCCTTGAGCGCGGTCCACGTGGCCTCTTCGATCTCGAAATCCAGCTGGCACGCGAAGCGGATCGCGCGCAGCATGCGCGAGAGGTCTTCGCCGAAGCGTTCCTCAGGGGTGCCGACCGCGCGGATCGTCCGCGCGTGCAGGTCGTCCATCCCGTGGGCGGGATCCACCAGCCGTTCACGACGGATGTCGAACGCCATGGCGTTCACGGCGAAGTCGCGGCGCTTGAGGTCCTCGTCGATGGGGAGTTGCGGGTCCACCTGCAGGTCGAAATCGCGGTAGCCTCCCAAGCTCCCGGCACTCGCGTGTTCGCGGCGGGGGAGGGCGACGTCCACGAACGGGTGCACGTCCGTGGTGAACCCTCGCGGGAGGAACTTGTACACGCCGAAGGACTTGCCCACGAGCTCGAGCGTGCCTCGTTCGCCCAGCCATCGCTCCACCTCCTCGCGCGCGCGGCCGCGCACCACCACGTCCACGTCCTTCACGCTCCGTCCCATCACGGCGTCGCGCACGGCCCCGCCCACGAGGAAGGCCTCCGCCCCGGGATGGTCCGCGATGAAGGCGTGGAGGAACGCCAAGGCCGGATCGCTCGCGAGGAACGACCGGAGACGGCTGATGGCTTCGGAGGGATCGTAGGGCATAGCCAGCCGTCCACATTGTAGCAGAAACATGACCTCGCTGACGTGCTATACTGTGCGAAATCGTTATTCATCCCCGTGTTGCTATGGACATGTCATTCACGTCTCACGAGGCGAAACTCGTACGGCTCTCTGGAGCGGTCGTCCGCGCGAGCCTCGCCGCCCTGTTCTTCCTCACTCCGGTGTTTTTCCTTCCGTGGACGTCGGATGCGCTCGAAATCAACAAACAGACGCTGCTTATCCTCCTGCTCGCCCTCGGGCTCATGGCCTGGCTGGGCGGGATGGTGATGCAGAAGAAGTGGTCGGTGCGCCCGAGCTGGCTGTACGCCCTCGGCGCCGGGGCGCTCGCGGGCGTCGCGGTATCGAGCGCGTTGTCGGCCGGCGGATACCAGGGGTGGGTCGGCCAGGGCGGCCAGGAGTACGCGAGCTTCCTGTCGCTGCTCGCGTTCGGGCTCCTGTTCGTGCTGCTTGCCCATGCCGCCGCGGACACCAAGACCCAGCGCCTGCTGTTGCTCGCCCTTCTTGCCTCCGGGTTCGTGGCAGGCCTCATCGCGATCCTGCTCGTGCTCGGCGTCCCGCTTCCGGGGATCGGCGCCGCCCGCGGGTTCAACACGGTGGGGACGGTGAACGCGCTGACGGTCGCGGTGACGGTGATCGCGCTCATAGGCTGCGCCGCGTTCGTCGTTTCCGACGGCTCCGGCGGGGATCCGGCCCCCGCGGGGCGAGCGGGACTCCCCCTGCGCGCCCTCACGGTCGTGAACGCGGGGCTCGCGCTCATCTTCCTGCTCTCCACCGATTTCTGGGTGCTGTGGCTGCTCGTGATCGTCGGGGTGCTCGTGATGTCCGCGTTCCTGTTCCTGCAGGCGCGTCGCTTCCCGCACCCGCAACGGTTCGTGCTCCCGCTCCTCCTGCTCGCGGCCGCGGTGGTGTTCGTGCTCCCGCAGATCAGGAGCCCGCTCTCGCTCCCGTTCCCCTCGGTCATCTCCCCGACCTACGGCATCAGCATGCAGATCGCCCTCGACACCCTGAAGGAAGGGAAGCTGTCCTTCCTGTTCGGGTCCGGCCCCGGCACGTTCGTCGAGGATTACGCGAAGCACCGGCCCGTCGAGATCAACCAGTCGGCGTTCTGGAGCGTCCGGTTCGACCGCGCCAAGTCGCACGCCATCACCTCGCTGGCGACCTACGGGGCGATCCCGTTCCTGCTCGCGACCGCCTTCTTCGTCCTGTTGGGCTATGCCGCCGTCTCGCGCATCCTGAAGGAGCGTGACGGGGAGGAATGGAAGATGACCTTCGTGTTCCTGGTCGGATGGGTCACCATCCTGCTCGCGCACGTCCTGTACGCCTCGAGCATGACGCAGTCGTTCCTCCTGTTCGCGCTTTCCGGCCTCCTCGCGGCCCAGGCGTTGCCGACGGTGAAAGCGGTGGATTTCTCGACGAACCCGCGGTTCGGGCTCGCCGGATCCTTCGCCTTCGTGGTCATGCTCGTGGGCACGCTCACGGGCGTGGGCGTCGTGGTCCAGCGCTACGGCGCCGAGCTCGCCTTCGCCTCCGCGGTCAGGATGGACCGCGCGGGCAAGCCCGTCGAGGACGTGATCGCGAAGCTGGCCGAAGCCGTGAACCGCAACCCCGCCTCCGACCTGTACTGGAGGAACCTCGCGTCCGCCGTGCTCGTGCAGGCCGGGGGCCTCGTGTCCACGATGGATCCCCAGTCGCCCAAGGCCGAGGACACGCAGAAGCTGCAGCAGCTCGTCTCGCTTTCGGTGACCGCCGCGAGCAACGCGACCGCCATCGCCCCGCACCAGGCGGGCAACTGGGTGGTGCGCGGCGCCATCTACCGAGACCTCATGAGTTTCGTGGGCAACGCCGAGGATTTCGCGGCCGCGAGTTTCCAGGAAGCGATCAATCTGGAACCGGCGAGCCCGTCGCACCAGGTCGACCTCGCGCGCGTGCATCTCGCCGTCGCCGATCGCGCCCGCGCGCTTACGGGCAACAAGGACGCCGAGATCGCGCGCAAGGCGAAGGAGGCGTTGCCGGTCGAATTGAAGGCCGCCGAGGACGCGCTCAAGGCCGCCGTCGCGCTCAAGGCCGACTACGCCCCGGCGCGTTACTACCTGGCCGTGCTCGCCGAGCGCAACAACAAGCTCGCGGACGCCGCCGCGGGCCTCGCCGCGCTCACGCGCCAGAACCCGATGGACGTGGGGCTCTCCCTCGAGCTCGGCCTGCTCTACCTGCGCATGAAGGACGCCGCCCGGGCGATCGTCGAGCTTGAGCGCGCCAAGTCGGTGTCCCCGGACAACTCCAACGTGATGTGGTTCCTCGCGAGCGCCTACGAGGTGGCGGGCAAACGGGACCAGGCGATCGCGCTCGTGGATCGGGTGCGGGAACTCAACCCCGGCAACGAGGCGGTCGTGAAGCGCCTCGAGCGCATGCGCGCGGGCGAGCTCACCACGGTGCTGCCGGGCCCGGTCGAGGAAGGGGAGGTGAAGGCGACCGAGGCTCCCGTGACCGAACCGACCGCGCCGCCGGAGGAAGTCCAGGCCGAGACCCCGGCAGAACCGGCCACGCCGTGATTCCGAACCAAACATCCCGCCGACGTCGGCGGGATTTCGTTAGGAGTGCTTCTGTTCGAGCGCGGAGACGAGCTCACCCTCCGCCTGCACGATGGTCTTGTCCGTGAACCGATGGCGCTGTTCCGTCGTATCCGACCGCACCACGGCGCGCACGCTCTGATCCCGGCTTTCGTACAGGACGGCGGCCACGCGCGCCTCGGGACAGGAGGCGATCAGCTCCTCGATCACGTCGGGGAGATCCTCCTCATCAGCCCCGGCATGGAGGAAATCCTGTCTGCCGATGAGGGTCCACACGAGCTTCTTGCCGTCCGCCGCCTTGAGGCGGGCGAGCGCGCGGCCCCACAGGCGCAAGGTCGCTACCGAACGCGTGCGGTACAGGCTCCCCACGATTTCGTCGCGGCGTGCGCCCAGCGTCAAGAGCCTCGCGGCGGCCTCGAGCGTCTTCGGAGTCACGGTCGGGCCCTTGAAGCTCTTGGTCTTGGCCACCATGCCGGCCAAAAAGGCCGTGGCGACGTCCGAGTCCATGAGGCCAGCGTCCATCTGGACGACCAGCTCGGCCGCGGCTTCTGCGACGGCACAAGCGGTGAGGTCCACGTGGTTCACGGCGCCGTAGCGTTCGTTCGCGCTCGCGTGGTCCAGGTTCACCACGGGCACGCGGTAAAAGAAATCAGGGTTCTCGCGGTACGGCGCGCCGCACGCGTCGAGATCCGCGGCCGCGACCGTCACGATCAGGTCGAAGCGGTAGCTCGAGGCCGAGGTCTTCACGTCATGCGGCTCCCAAAACCCGGAGACCGGGGCGAGCTCGATGCCGAGCGAGGCGTCGGTGCGGTGGTAAGAGATCTCCTCGATCGCGGTCTTGGTCGTGTCGAGGTCGATGCGGAACCGGCGCAGCTTCTCGAGCCGCGGCTTCACGAGACGGCCGCCGGGGAGGAACGAAAGGTTCTTGGGGAGCACGCCATCATGCGCCACGATCTCGGGTTTTTTCCCCAGTTTCTCGAACACGAGCGCGAGGCCGATCGCCGTCGCGTATCCGTCCGGCCCGCTCCCGGCGCCGACCACCAAAAGCGGGCGCTCGCAGCGCTTGAAGGCCTCCAGGACCTGTTGGGTGTGCGTTAACGCCATGCCGGTTTCGCGGATGTTTCCTGATTAGACCAAGCATGGGAATGGAGTAACGTACGCTGCCGCCTAAGGGGCGTCAAGCATTGCCTCCCGCCCGTTTTTCGCCTAAGCTGACACGGACTATGAGCGAGCGAGAGCTGCCGAAAGCCTACGAGCCAGCTGCCCACGAGGACGCCGTGTACGCCGCCTGGGAGAAAAGCGGTTTTTTCAATCCGGATAAACTGCCTGGCGATCGCAAGGAGCCGTTTTGCATCGTGCTCCCGCCGCCCAACGTGACCGGGACGCTCCACATGGGGCATGCGGCCATGCTCGCCATCCAGGACCTGATGATCCGGTTCGAACGCATGCGCGGCAAGAAGGCGCTGTGGGTGCCGGGCACGGACCATGCGGCCATCGCCACTCAATCGAAGGTCGAGAAGCTGCTCATGGAGCAGGGGATGAAGGATCCCCGCCGCGTGCTCGGGCGCGAGAAGTTCTTGGATGAAGTGAAGAAGTTCGCCCAGGAGAGCCACGACACCATCGTGGGGCAGTGCAGGAAGATGGGGTCGAGCCTCGACTGGTCGCGCGAGGCGTACACGCTCGACGAGGCGCGCAACCGCGCCGTGAACAGGGCGTTCACGCGCATGTACGACGACGGCCTCATCTACCGCGGATGGCGCGTGGTGAATTGGGATCCGGTCGGTCGCACCACCATCTCGGACGACGAGGTGGAGCATAAGGAAGGCAAGGCCGCGTTCTACACTTTCACCTACGCGCCGGAGTTCCCGATCGCGATTTCCACCACCCGCCCAGAAACGAAGGTGGGGGACGCGGCGGTCGCTGTGCATCCGAGCGACGCGCGGTACAGGAAATACGTCGGCAAGACGTACGAGCTGAATTTCGCCGGGGCCAAGCTCAAGATCCAGGTGGTCTCCGACGACAGCGTGGACCCGGGCTTCGGCACGGGCGCATTGGGCGTGACCCCGGCGCACAGCGCCGTGGACGCGGACATCGCCAAGCGTCATGGGCTTCCCACCATGCAGGTGATCGGCGAAGACGGCCGCATGCTTCCGGTGGCCGGTGAACTGGTGGCAGGAAGGACCACGCTCGAGGCACGCGCGATCGTCGTGGCCTGGCTGCGCGACCGCGGATTGCTGCAGAAAGAAGAGGAAGTGGCGCAGAACGTCTCCATTGCCCAGCGCACGGGCGCCGTGATCGAGCCGCTCCCCAAACTCCAGTGGTTCGTGGACGTGAACAAGCCGCTGCGCCGCGGGTGGAAGAAGACCACGCTCAAGAAACTGATGCAGGACGCGGTGAAGAGCGGGGCGGTGAAGATCATGCCGGAGCGGTTCGCGAAGACGTACTTCCACTGGATCGACAACCTGCGTGATTGGAACATCTCCCGCCAGATTTGGTTCGGCCACCGCGTCCCGGTCTGGTACAAGGGCGACCAGCTTTCGGTCGGGGAGTCCCCGGGCGAAGGATGGACGCAGGACGAGGACACGCTCGACACCTGGTTCAGTTCTGGATTGTGGACCTTCTCGACGCTCGGCTGGCCCGACGACACAGCGGACCTGCGAACCTATCATCCCACGTCCGTCCTGGAAACCGGATATGACATCCTGTTCTTTTGGGTGGCGCGCATGGTGCTCATGAGCACGTATCTCGTGAACGAGGTGCCGTTCAAGGAGGTGTACCTGCACGGCCTGGTGCGCGACGAGCAGGGACGCAAGATGAGCAAGTCGCTGGGGAACGTCATCAACCCGCTCGACATGATCGCGAAGTACGGGGCGGACGCCACGCGCTTGTCGCTCGTGATCGGCGCCACGCCCGGCAACGACCTCAAGATGAGCGAGGAGAAGATCGCCGGGTTCCGCAACTTCGCCAACAAGCTGTGGAACATCTCGCGGTTCGTGCTGACGACGATAGGCGACCGAGGCCCGCAGGCGACCGAGGCTTCAAGGCCTGCGGGCCTGCGGGCCTACGAGCCTCAAACGCTCGCCGACCGCTGGATCCTGTCGCGTTACGGCGAAGTGTCGCGCGAAGTCACCAGGCTGCTCGACCAAAGGGGGTTCTCGGCGGCCGGGGAACTGTTGCGCGATTTCACCTGGAACGAATTCGCCGATTGGTACGTGGAGGCGGCCAAGATCCAGCGCGCAGAACCGGGACACGCGCACACCACCGACGCGATCCTCATGGAAATCCTGCGCGGGCTTCTCGCCCTGTGGCACCCGTTCATGCCGTTCGTGACCGAGACGATTTGGGGGATGATGAACGCGGATTCCTCCCCTTACCAAGGGGAGGGCAAGGAGGGGTCTGCGATGCTCATGGTCCAACCATGGCCCGAGGGGCTGCGCGTGCATGATGGGGGATCCGAGAAGGGGTTCGTGGCCATCCAGGGAGTCATCGAGAGCATCCGAAAGACTCGCTCGGATTTCGGCGTGCCTGCCGGTCAGATGATCCCGGTGCGCCTCACGGCTTCAGACGTTTCCGCCCTCGAGGATCACAAGGAACTGATCAAGCGTCTGGCGAAAGCGGACCCGATCGAGATCCAAGTGAGTTCTGAAACAGGGTACGGCGTGCACATCACCCCAGCCTCGTTCGTGGACAAGGAGAAGGAACGCGCACGGCTCACCAAGGAGATCGAACAGTTGAAGGGATACGCAGCGTCCACCGAGGGGAAGCTCGGGAATGACGAGTTCGTCCGAAAAGCCCCCGAGAAGGTGGTCGCCGAGATGCGTGCTAAGCTGGATGAGGCCAAAGCGAAGCTCGTCGCCCTTGAAGGTCAACTCACGTCCCTGAATTGATATGCCCGTGGTCACCGAAGCGAAAAAGATCGACGCCTTTCTCACGCGGGGCGTGGAGAACGTGTATCCGTCGCGTGATTTCGTGAAAGCGTGGCTCTCAAAGGGGGAGCGTCTCACGATTTACCTCGGCGTGGACCCCACCGGGCCGACGCTCCATCTCGGACATGTCATTCCGCTGATGAAACTCCGGGAGCTTCAGGATCTCGGACACAAGGTCATCCTGCTCATCGGCGATTTTACCGCGATGATCGGCGATCCTACGGACAAGACGGCGACAAGGAAGAAGCAGACCCGCAAAGAAGTGCTTGCGAATGCCAAGCACTATAAGGCGCAAGCAGGGAAAATCTTGAATTTTTCCGGCTCGAACAAGGCGGAGTTGAAATACAATTCCCAGTGGCTCGCGAACATGTCCTTGGCGGACCTGGTAGAGCTTGCTGCCCATACGACAGTACAGCGTCTGGAGGAACGCGACATGTTCGAGAAGCGTCGTGAAGACGGGAAGCCCGTGTTCATGCACGAGTTCCTCTATCCCATCATGCAAGGGTACGATTCGGTCGCCATGAGCGTGGATGGAGAGATCGGCGGAAATGACCAGACATTCAACATGCTGGTCGGACGGGACTTCGTGAAAGCGCTCAAGAAGAAGGAGAAGTTCGTGATCGCCACCAAGCTGCTCACCGACCCAACCGGAAAGAAGATGGGGAAGAGCGAAGGGAACATGATCACGCTCGAGGATTCGGCCGAACAGATGTTCGGCAAGGTGATGAGCTGGGGCGACGCCATGATCGTGCCCGGGTTCGAGGTGCTCACCCGCGTGGATGAAGCCGAGTTGAAGGCGATCGAGGGCGCGCTCAAGTCAGAGAACCCGCGCGACCTCAAGATGCGCCTCGCACGCGCGGTCGCGGCGTTCTTCCACGGCGAGAAAGCCGCGGCGAAGGCGCAGGAAGCGTTCGCTTCCACCTTCCAGCGCCACGAGACGCCGACGGACATCCCGACGCTCGTCGTGAAGAAGGCCAAAGTGAACATCCTCGACGTCCTCGCGGATGCCAAGCTCGTCGCGTCCAAAGGCGAAGCCAAGCGGCTCATCGACGGCGGCGGGGTGAAAGTGGGCGGACACGTGATCGAGGGGTACGACGCCGAGGTGATCCCCAGCGCGGAAGGCGTGGTCGTGCAAAAAGGAAAGCGGCATTTCGTGCGGGTGGTGAAAGGGTGATATGTCCGCGTTCCAGGACGCCAAAAAACAGATCCTGTTGGAGCTCAAGAGCGCGGTGGGGAAGGAATTCACCCCCACCGTGGCGGATTTGACCACCCCGCCGGACCCGTCCATGGGCGAGGTGGCGTTCCCGTGCTTCGCGCTGTCAAAGGCTTTGAAGCGGAGCCCTTTCGAGCTCGCGAGCGAGATCGCGGCCAAGGTGGAGCCCAAGGGGTTCGTGGCGAAAGCCGTGTCCGCCGGGCCGTTCGTGAACTTCACGCTCGACCCCGAGGCGCTTGGCAAGGCCGTGCTCGCGGACATCGCGAAGGAGAAGGACGGGTACGGCCGCGCGGAAGCGGCCAAGTCGCGCGTGATGGTGGAGTTCGCGAACCCGAACACGCACAAGGAGGTGCACGTGGGGCACCTGCGCAATTTCTTCGTGGGCCAGGCCGTGGCGAACCTCTTGTCCGCTGCCGGGTTCGAGGTGATTCCCGTGTCCTACATCAACGACCTGGGCACCCATGTCGCGAAGACGCTCTGGCGGATGAAGAGGTCCGGGGAGATGCCGGGCAAGGAGGACCGCATCGCGTTCATGGGGCGCATGTATGCCGAGGCGGTGCGCGAGGAGGAGGCGGATCCCCGCGTGAAGGAAGAGATTTCGGCGATCCATCGCGACCTCGAGGAGCTCAAGGGGCCGTACGTCTCGCTGTGGAAGAAAAGCCGCGGGTGGTCGCTCAAGGAACTGAAGGCGATCTTCAAGGAGCTCTCCCTCACCATCGACAAGACGTATTACGAGTCCGAGCTCATCGGGGAGACCAAGCGCATCGTCGAGGAACTGAAGGCGAACGGGATCGCGAAGGAAAGCCAGGGCGCGGTCATCGTGGACCTGGAGGATGCGGGTCTCGGGGTGAACCTGCTCGTGAAGTCCGACGGGGCGCTCCTGTACAACGCCAAGGACCTCGCGCTCGCGTACCGCAAGGACGAGGACTACCGCGCGGATCGCAGCTTGTACGTGGTGGACGGCCGCCAGTCGCTCGCGCTCAAGCAGCTGTTTTCGACGCTCAAGCGCGCCGGGTTCCAAAAGGAGCTCGGGCACGTGAGCTACGAGTTCATCACGCTCAAGGAAGGGGCGATGTCTTCCCGCAAGGGGAACATTATCCGGTACGAGACGTTCCGGGATTCCATGCTCGGGATGGCGGCGTCCGAGACGAACACGCGTCACCCGGAGTGGAAGGAGCGCAAGGTCGCGGCCTCCGCGCGCGCCGTGGCCTTCGCCGCCATCCGGTTCGGGGTGCTCAAGCAGGATCTGGACAAGAAGATCACCTTCGACATGGAGGAGGCGCTGTCCTTCGACGGGTTCACGGGGCCGTACCTCCTGTACAGCTATGCCCGGACCAAGAGCATCCTGCGCAAAGCCGGACGCGCGAAGAAATCCCCCGATGCCTCCGCGCTCTCGAGCCCCGTGGAGCGCCGGATCCTCGTGAAGATCGCGAGCTATCCCGACGTGGTGCACGAGGCGGCCACGGGGATTAGACCCAGCGCGATCGCGCAGTTCCTGTTCGATCTGTGCAAGGCCTTCGCGGAGTTCTACGAGACCTGTCCGGTGCTCGCCTCGGAAGGGGCGACGCGCGAGGCGCGCCTCGCGCTCACCGCGGCCGTGTCCCAAGTGCTTTCAAACGGCCTCGCGCTGCTCGGGATCGACACGGTGGAGGAAATGTAAGGAGGATCCATGACCATACAAAGCATCGCCGGCATCATCGTTCCGCTGCTCATTTTCGTATCCGAGTGGATGTCCGTCCGAGGCATCTTCGTGCCCGATCGACTGAGCGGCGAAAAGGTGAGACCGAGCCGGAGCACCTTCTGGATCCTGACGGTCCTGCATGGGATGCTGGCCGTCAGTTACTTCAAGGCGGGCGGCGGGCTTGCGGCCGGATTGTCGGCGGCCTATGCCGTGGCGTTCCTGCCGAGCGCGATCCTTTCTATCCGATATGGCTATTCCCGCTGGTCCCAGACGGACACGGTGTGCCTGGTGGGCGCCGCCGTGGCGGGGAGCCTGTGGTGGTACACGGGCGTCGTGCTCGGGTGGAGCACGGGAGAGAGCGCGCTTCTCGCCACGATCCTGCTCCTGCTGACGCAGTTTCTCGGCATCTTCCCGACGATCATGAAGGTGCGCGTGGCCCCGTTCACGGAGAACCGCAACGCATGGATGCTGACCGTGGTCGCCTCGCTCGTAAACGTGCTTACCGTCGAGACCTGGGGGACCGTGGATTACCTGTATGCCGCGTACATGATCCTCGAGAACGGTCTGGTGACGTACTACATTTGGAGACCCCTCATCCAGGGACGATTCCGGGGGCGTTAGGTTCCCGCGACCCACGTATCCGCCGTGCCAAGCGTATTCGGCGGTTCCATCGTGCTATAATCCTCGGGCTTCATGGTGGCGGATCGCCATGTTCGGGAACGCGAATGTATGAAAAAAAAGGACGGGAAGAAGATACGGGGGCCAAAGACGGTGTTCGGGTACCACACGGTCCTGGATTGTTACGGGTGCGACCACAAGGCCGTCGACAGCATGGAAATCTGCTACAAGTACCTGGATGACATGACGGCGCTCCTCAAGATGCACAAGCAGACGCAGCCGTTCGTGGTGTACACCGACCCGGTCAAGTATCCGGACAAGGCGGGCATCAGCGGCTGGGTGCCGGTCGTGGAATCCGGCATCTCCATCCACACCCTCACCCCTACCGATTTCGTCTCCATCGACGTCTATAGCTGCAAGAAATATCGCGTCGAAGACGTGAAGGAATTCACGAGGAAGGTGTTCAGGCCGAAAGAGATAGAAGAAAAGTTCTTCTTGCGCGGAGAAAAATACGTCCACATGAGCAAGGACGAGGCCAAAAAAGTGATGGCTCGAAAGAACCGCGCGCGCTCCAGGGGGTAATCGGTTCAGACCCACTATGCCGACAGCGAGCTACAGGAAGTGGCGGCCACAGGACTACCTCCGGCATTACTATGCGACCAAGGACGTCGCCGAAGACGAGCGGTACATCTTCGATTTCATCATCAAGTTCCTCGGATCAGAGGGGGATTTTTCGGAAATGCTCGAGGTCGGTGCCGGCCCTACCATCCACCACGTCACCCCATTCGCCGGCCATGTCGGCAAGATTTACCTGGCCGAATACCTCCCGTCCAACATCCGCGAAGTGAAGAAATGGATCCGCGGCGACGACGCGGCGCATGACTGGCGTCCCTACGTCGAGGGCGTCATCCGGCTGGAAGGGGGGCGCGTGACCCCTCAGGGGGTGCGGGCGCGCATCCGGCTCCTGAAGAAAAAGATCGTGCGGGTATTCCGCGCCGACCTGTTCAAGGCGCTACCGTTAGGCAGGAAGAAGCAGTTCCCGCTCGTCACATCGTTTTATTGCGTCGAATGCGTCAGTTCATCCAAGGCCCGGTGGGAATCGGCCATGAAGAACCTGGCGGGCCTGGTGGCGCCCGGCGGGTGGCTCATCCTCTCCGCCCTCCGGAAGAGCCGCTCGTACAAGTCTGGAAATTTTTCGTTCCCGAGCGCGAATGTCCATGAAAAGGACGTTCGGGACGCCTTGCGCAAGCACGGGTTTGACCCGCGCTCCCTGGATGTCCGTTCCCATCGTGTCTCGCAGTGGGAGGAAGAAGGTTTTACTGGTATCATCCTGTGTAAGGCTAAAAAGCTGGTATGAATATCCTCCGTCTTCGGAACAGGCAAACGTTCGTATTAGTCATCCTCTTTCTCCTTACCGTGGCTCTGTGGGCGCTCTTCATCGTCCGCACGGGGTTCGCAGGTACGTACGAAGGTCCGGATTTCGAATTCCTCCTTAAACCGTTCCTCATCGGGATGACGGTGATCCCGCTCGTGGGAGGGGGGTTCGGTCTTCTGAACGCCCTGCATTGGGGAGGGATCAGGAGCGTCGTGGGACGGGCACTCGCCTCGCTGTCCCTCGGAACCATCGCCTGGGGGTTGGGCATGGTGGTGTGGAACTACTATCTCTTCTTTACCGACGTCGAAGTGCCGTACCCGTCCTTGGCTGACGCGATTTTCATCTGCAGCTGGCCGCTGTGGACCTACGGCATTTATGAGCTCGCGAAGGTAGGTGGCGCGAAGTTCGCCTTGCGCGGACAGGGGAGCAAGATCCCTTTGCTTCTCGCCCCTCTTCTCATGGCCGCGTTGTCCTACTATCTGGTCATCACGGTTGCTCGAGGGGGAGTCATCGGATTAGACGGCGGAGCGGTGAAGGGATTTTTTGACCTCTTTTATCCCCTTGGAGATATCGTGATCGCGTCGGCTACCCTCCTGGCGTTCATCCTCTCCCGGAAGCTGTTGGGAGGGATCTACAGAAAAGCCGTTCTGGTCCTTTTTGCCGGATTCATGATGAATTACGTTTCAGACATCGTGTTTTCTTACACGACGACCATGGAAACGTATTTTAACGGTCATCTTGTCGACCTGTTCTTTACGACCACGATGTTCACGCTGGCACTGGGTTTGACCATGTTCAGGCCGGACGTTTCGAATCAGGAAACGGGCACTAACCGGAAATAAATATGCCGGGCGCAGCGACCCTCGCGGAACGCATCATCCAGGAACAGGAGCTCGTCATCGGGCCCATGGCTTGGCGCGAGGCGCAGAAGGTGTCCGGCCTCAAGGTTTCCGGCAAGAGCGTGAGCATCTCGGGCCCGGCCAAGGCGGCGCTCGCGGGACTCGTGTCGCGGTACGAAGGGCTGTTCGGCCCGGCGTCCGTGGAAGTCTGCCGCGACGCCGTGAAGACCCTGCTGCCAGACGTGGAGGAAACGGACGTCCCCGAGATCCTCCGGTAGCCGGGCCGTATGTGGGGGTGGGGGAAATCCCGCAAACGGCTCGACGAGGCCAACCGCGAGCTGTACGCGAAGAACGCGGAACTCGCGGTGCGCAACAAGACCATGGCGCTGCTGCGCCGCATCGACGAGGCGGCCATGTCGTCGCTTGAGGTCGAGGCGATGTCCAAGGACATCGCCCGCATCCTCGCTTCGGAATTCAACTATCCCATCATCGCGATGGCCGTGGTCGACGGGAAGGCGCTCAAATGGAAAGCGATCGCGTGCGCCAAGGCGCGCGAGCTGTGCCTGATGCCCGAGACGGCCAGGCCGATCCCGCTTGCGAACCGCAAGAACCTGTGCGCGACGGTCGCCCGATCCGGCAAGCGCGCGCGGACCGATTCGCTTCCCGACGTGCTCTTTCCGTCGTATTCCCGCGCGCAGGTCGGCTCGTTCTCCGACGCGCTGGGCGTCGCCCATTCGCTCGTGCTCCCGCTGCGCGCCGATCGGGAACGCGTCGGGGTGCTGGTCGTGGGGCTCAACCGCTCCGCCAACGACCTGAGCGAATACGAGCGGGAAGCGATCAGCGGGGTGCTCAACCTGATCGTGATCGCCATCCAGAAGGCGCGGATCCACGAGTCGCTCGAGCGCACGGCCGGGAAGCTCAAGGCCGCCAACGACAAGCTGAAGGAGCTCGACGCGCTCAAGACCGAATTCCTGTCGATCGCCACCCACCAGCTGCGCACGCCGCTTGCCATCACCAAGGGGTACATCGCGATGCTCTCCGACGGCATGCTCGGCACGGTCAACGCCAAGCAGCGCGGGGCGATCGAGACGGTATCCCAAAGCAACGAGCAGCTCATCCTGCTCGTGAACCACCTGCTCGACTTGACCCGCATCGAGTCCGGGCGGCTCGCCGTCAAGGTCGAGCCCGTGGACGCCGGCAAGGTGGCCTGCTGGGTGGCGGATTTCGTGAGACCGAAGGCTAAGCAGCAGGGGATCGACCTCAAGTGCAAGGTGCCGGTCGGGTCGTTCGTCATCTCGGCGGACGAGGAGAAGTTCAAGGAGGTGGTGATGAACCTGGTGGACAACGCGGTCAAGTACACGCCCAAGGGGTCGGTGGAGGTGCTCATGCGCAAGGAGGGCGCGGATCTGGTCCTCGCCGTGAAGGACACCGGGTACGGGATGAGCCGGGCGGACCAGCGGCATCTGTACGAGAAGTTCGCGCGCGGGTCGGCGTCCAAGAACGTGAAGACGTCCTCGGGCCTGGGCCTGTACGTGGTGCACAGGCTGGTCACGGCCATGAAAGGGGAGATCGCCGCGGAGAGCGCCGGGCCGGGCAAGGGATCGACGTTCAGCGTGCGCCTGCCGCTTGCCTCTCCCCCCTCTTCACGCCGGAAGAAGCCCGCGGTATCGTGAGGCCTGAAGAACGAACCGTTATGTTCAAACGCAACGAATCGAATCCTATGGCCGGACATGCCGACACCGTGATCGCCCTGGGCGTACGGGTGGAGGGGGATTTCACCAGCAAGGGCGACGTCGTGATCGACGGCGAGGTGACCGGGACCGTCCACACCGACGCGTCGCTCCGGGTCGGGGAATCCGCGCGCATCCAGGCCGACGTCTCGGCCCTTTCGGCCATGGTGGCCGGCGAGATCCACGGCAACATCCGCGTCGCCGACCGGCTCGACCTCATGGAATCCTCCCGCGTGCACGGCGACATCGAGGCGCAGACCCTGTCCATGGCCCCGGGCGCCGTCGTGAACGGCCGCGTAAGCATGGGCGCCATGGAGGCGCAGCCGGCCGATGAGGTCGAAGGGGAAGAATAGGATGTACTCCTACATCTACGACGAATTCGTCCAGAGCCCGAAGTTCAAGAAGGAGCTCGACACGATCGAGTCGCGGCTCACCGACCTCGGGATGAGCGGCAAGGTGGTGCGCCTGGCCCTGTTCCGCGACCCCTCCGACATCATCGCGGGCGAAGTGTCGCGCGGGCTCTCCACCGTGGTCGCGGTCGGGAACGACGAGACGGCGCGGCGCGTGCTCGACGTGGTGGCCGAGTATCCCGGCACCACCTTCGGCTACATCCCGCTGGGCACCCCCACCCACCTCGCGCGGCTCTTGGGCATCCCCGACGGGGTGGAGGCGTGCGACGTGCTGTCGGGCCGCATCGTCGAGACCATCGACATGGGGGTGGTGAACGGCAAACGGTTCCTCGCGGGAATCGCAAGCGCCAAGTTCGACGCGCGGATCACCGTGAGCGGGTTCCGGATGCGGGCGACTTCCCCTGGCAGCCTGCAGGTCAGGAACCTCGCGGTGGGATTCGTCCCGAGCCCCGAGCTCGTGGCCGATCCGCGCGACGGCAAGCTCGAGGCCGTGCTCGAAGTGGAGGAGCGGCGCGGCTGGAACCCGTTCCGCAAACGCCGTTCGGGCCGGAGCGTGCTCCCGTTCACGCATATGGAGATCGATGGGGACGCTCCGGTCACCATCGTGGCCGACGGCGAGGAGATGACGAGCGACCATTTCGACATCTCGGTGGAGCCGAAGATGCTCAAGGTCATCACCGGCAGGGGACGGATGTTCTAGGCTTGCCAAACCCGGTCAGAAGTTGTATCGTCCCGGCACGATTCATCGCGCGGACGTGGCGGAATTGGTATACGCACTAGCTTGAGGGGCTAGCGCCCGCAAGGGCTTAAGAGTTCGAGTCTCTTCGTCCGCACCACAAAGGACCGCTTCGCGGTCTTTTGCGTTAAAAAGGAAAAGACCCGCGCGAAGGCGGGTCGATGCGTGAGGGTCAGGCCTGGGGCGAGTCCTGTGGCGCCGCGCCGAGCGCGGAGATGACGGCGCCGTCGGGAACCTGGGCCTGGGGCTCGGGGACGGACACCGTGTACCGCACCTCCTCGTCGAGCCCCTCGCGCCCGCCGCGCACGATCTTCACCTTGCGACGGGTGAACACGATCTTGCCGGTGGCGTGCAGGCGCTTGAGCATCTCGTCGAGGTGGCCCCCGCGGATGCCGCTGACGTTCTCCTCCTGGTCGGCGTACGAGGCCTTGAAGTAGGCGAACAAGACTTGGCGATCCATGGGTCCGAACCGGCGCAAGGCGGCCGTGACGTGGGTTTCGGACTCGAGGGAAGGGGGATCCTTGAGGATCCGGCTTTTGAGCATCGGTTTTCTCCTGCGGCAAGGTTCGGTATCGGCGTCGCTTGATACGACGCGTGGCGTAAGATACCCTCACCGCACGTTCACGTCAATGCGGACGGTTAGCTCAGCTGGGTTAGAGCGGCGGTTTTACACACCGCAGGTCGAAGGTTCGATCCCTTCACCGTCCACCCGAGATCCCCCGCCAAGCGGGGGATTTTGGCTTGACAGGGAGGCGTTTTCCTGGTTGGATGGACGGTCTGTCCTTTCTTTTCCCAGCGGAGGTACCATGAACACGAATTTCCCGAAGGGGTGGATGCGGCCCGAGCATCTGGCGGAACCGGCAAGGGAAACCCAGACGGCTCCCAAGCCGACCCGGGTTCCCCGCATCAAAGGAAAGCTCCTGCCGTTCACGATCGAGCTCCTGCGCTTCCTGAACGGCTACCTGCTCGCGAAAAGCCTCGGGGTGCCGGTGACGTCTCGCGCGCTCGTCAGCCAGTTCCCGTCGCTGGACCCCGAAAAGGTGCTGGTCGCGGTGCAAGCGGTGATCGGGCTCGAGATCGACGTGTTCTCGCGGCACGACTTCTACAACGCGAACGTCGCGGCGCGCAAGGACATCTTGAGCGGCGCGTACGACCACGAGTGGTTCGAGGTCCGGGAGGTCGTGACCTGCTTCATCCCGGAGGAGTTCTCGGACGAGGCGAAAGCGATCGCCCGTTCGTTGCTCACCCGCCTCGTGGTCGCCATCTCGCAGGGAATCATCCGCAAGTCCCGCCTTAAGCCCTGAACCGCTGGGTACGCCCCGGCGGTTTTCCTTTTTTCCAGCCAGCGGCGGTGGTATACTGCCTCCGATATGCCGCTTCTCTTTCGCCTTCCGTTGGGCCTTATCGTGGCCGCGCTCGGGTTCATGATCGTATGGAAGACCGAGGTGGTGTTCGGCTGGGTGGGTCCCATCGACTGGGCCGAACGCAAGATGGGGACCAGGATGTTCCTCAAGTTCCTCGGGGTGGGCGTGGCATTCGTCGGGATCTTCATCGCGACCAACATCGTCTCCGACATCCTCGGAGGGTTCGCCTCCATGTTCGCTCCGAACCGTTGATATGAAACTCGGAAACGGCAGCGCGTTGCTCGATCCGGTCGCGGTCCTCGCGGAAGCCGGTCTCGCGGTGGGACAATCCTACGCCGATTTCGGCGCGGGCACGCTCGGGCATTTCGTGTTTCCCGCCTCCGAGATGGTAGGGAAGGACGGGAAGGTGTGGGCCGTGGACATCCTGAAGGGGGCGCTCGCCGGCATCGAGAGCCGCATGAAGATCGAGGGGGTGAACAACGTGAAGCCCGTGTGGGGGGACATCGAGCGGGTGAACGGGGTGGCCATCCCCGATGGCTCCGCGGACCTCGTGTCCATCACCAACATCACCTCGCTCGTGAAGAAAAGCCCGGGGACGCTCAACGAGGTGAAGCGCGTGCTCACGCCGCGCGGCACGCTGCTGCTCGTCGACTGGAACAAGGACGGCGCGTCGTTTGGACCCCCCGCCGCGCGCCGCATGGACCCCGATGAGATCCAGGCCGTCGCGCGACAAGCGGGATTCGCGCTCGCGAAGGCGTTCAGGGCCGGCCCGCATCACTGGGGACTTGTCTTGAAGAAAGCGTAGGGGTAAGGTGCCGCCGCTATGTTTTCCGTCTCCTACTGGTTCGGCGCCGCGCCTGACCTCGCCACCCTCGCCGGCCGCGTCGGCATCGGCGTCGTGGCCTTGTTCGTGGTCGCCGGGTTCGCCGCCCGCGTGGTCGCCGCCCGCACCCGCGCCGACCGTCATGCCGCGACCCTGTTGCGCCGCGTCGGGAGGTTGCTCACGACCATGGGGGTCATCGGGCTCCTGCTCGCGTTCATGAGCTATGAGAACGTGCGATTCCTGGGCGACCGGTTCTGGTACGCCCTCTGGATGGTCGGGCTGCTCGCGTGGGTCCTCTGGATCGCCTGGTACGCGCTCAAGCGGCTGCCGGCGATGCGCGAGGCCGAACGCGCGCGACGCGAGAAGGAAAAGTACCTGCCGTAGGTGTGGATCCGCGGAGGGCCTTCGGGAACGAGGGTGAGAAGACCGCCGCGGATTTTTTGTCCCGAAAGGGGTGCAAGATCATCGGTCGTCAGGTGCGCACCGCGTTCGGGGAGATCGACCTCGTGTGCGAGGATCAGGGCGAGATCGTGTTCGTGGAGGTGAAGGCCAGGAGCACGGATGAGTTCGGGAATCCGGAAGCGGCGATCACGGCGAAGAAGTTCGAGACGATGTCGCGCTGCGCCCAGGCGTATCTTGCCGAGCACGCCCTGGAGTCCAAACCCTGGCGGCTCGACGTGGTGGCCATCCGGGGGAGCGAGATCGTGCATTTTCCAGGCGTTGACAGCCCGCACGGGAATTGGTAGACTCCTGCACATTGATGGACCTGTCGGAAACGACGGGTCCGATTGTTAACAGGAATATGGCATCACCGATCGAACAAGCTATCCGACAGATCTGCGAGGAAAAAGGGCTCGCCTACGAAGCGGTCGTGGACGCCATCGAGTCCGCGCTCGCCGCCGCCTACCGCAAGGACTTCGGCGACAAGAACATGAACGTGGAAGCGGAATTCGACCCCGAATCGGGGACGACCCGCGTGTTCGACGTGAAGACCGTGGTGGAGGACATCCCGCTTGAGGAGCTCGAAAAGGCCGAAGCCGAGCGCAAGGCGCGCGCCGAGGCGCTCGCGGAACAGATCAAGCTCTCCCGCGAGAAGGGAGAGGCGATTCCCGCCGTGAGCATGGAAGAGGACACGCTGCCGCGCTTCAATCCCAAGACGGAGATCATGATTTCCGAGGCGCGTGTGCTCAAGATGGGCGCCGCGATCGGCGACGTGCTGCGCACCGAGCTGCCCATGGCCGGCGAGTTCGGCCGCATGGCCGCCATGACCGCGAAGCAGGTCATCACCCAGAAGCTGCGCGAGGCCGAACGCGAGATCGTGTTCAACGAGTTCAAGGGGACCGAAGGCCAGGTCATCGTCGGCACCGTGCAGCGCCGCGAGGGCCGCATCGTGCTGGTCGACATCGGCCGCACCACCGGCATCATCCGCCCCGAGGACCAGGTGCCCAGCGAACGCTACAACTCGGGGGAGCGCCTCAAGGTGTTCGTGAAGCAGGTGTCGCTCACCACGCGCGGCCCCGAGATCCTGCTCTCGCGCTCGAGCGAGGAGCTGGTGAGGAAGCTCTTCGAGGTGGAGATCCCCGAGGTCGGGGAAGGCACGGTCAAGATCAAGGCGCTCGCCCGCGAGGCGGGGAGCCGGTCCAAGGTGGCCGTGACCGCGATCGACGACTCGGTGGACCCGATCGGCGCCTGCATCGGCCAGCGCGGCACCCGCATCCAGACGATCATCGCGGAGCTGGGTGGCGAGAAGGTGGACATCATCGAATGGAACACGGACCCGCAGAGGTTTTTGCTCAACTCGCTCTCCCCGGCCAAGGTGAAGGAGGTGTCGCTCGACGAGCCGACCGCCACCGCCACCGTGCGCGTGGACGCCGACCAGCTTTCCCTCGCGATCGGCCGCGGCGGGCAGAACGTGCGCCTCGCCTCCAAGCTCACCGGGTGGAAGATCAACATCGTGGAGGCCGGCAAACCGGCCGAAGCGGTCGTGTCCGAAGAGCCTGCGGCTGAGATCGTCGCTGAAGCTCCGGCTGAAAAAGCCGCCGAGTAACCGATATGGGAGGCCTGTTCCACCTCGTCCTCAAGCAGCCGCTCTACAACCTGCTCATCTGGTTGTACGACGTGATTCCGGGCGCCGACATGGGGGTCGCGATCATCGCGCTGACCCTCGTCGTGAAGCTCATCCTGTGGCCGCTCACGCACTCCTCGCTCGTGTCGCAGAAGGCGCTGCAGGACCTGCAGCCCAAGCTCGACGCGCTCAAGGCAGAGCATGGCGCCGATAAGGAGAAGCTCGCGAAGGCCACCATGGAGCTGTATGCCAAGGAGAAGGTGAACCCGCTCTCCTCCTGCCTGCCGGTGCTCCTCCAGCTGCCGGTGCTCATCGCGCTCTACTCGGTGTTGAGCACGGGGCTCACGGCGGACGGGCTCGTGGATTTGTACCCGTTCGTGCGCAATCCCGGTTCCATCAACGAGATGTTCGCGGGGTTCCTGGACCTCACGGCGAAGAGCATCCCGCTCGCGCTGCTCACCGGTGCCGCCACCTTCGTGCAGACGAAGATGCTCATGGCGAAGCGCCCCCCCAAGCCGGTCACGCCCGGGGCGAAGGACGAGGACATGCTGGCGGCCATGAACAAGTCCATGACCTACACCATGCCGGTGGTGACCGCGGTGATCGGCGCCGGGCTCCCGGCGGGCCTCCTCCTGTACTGGCTTACCAACACATTGGCCTCCATCGCGCAGCAGGCGATCGCGTTCCGAAAGAAGAGTTAGGGATGTAGGATGTCCGGAAGGGCATCCTTTTCCTATGGACGAATTGCAGAAATCCATCCGCCGCACCCTCGCCTGGTTCTCGTTGTTCGAGTTCGCCCCCACGTCGTTTGAGGTATGGAAATGGCTGATGGATCCTGATCGCGCGTATACGCTCGAGGAAGTGGACCTGTTCCTTCGGGATATATACCCGGCGGCCGACGGGGTGTATGCCCTGCCGGGTTCAGACGCGCCGGCGCTCGCGCGCGTCCGTCGCGAACGTCGCGCGCACGCCATGCGCAAACGCCGCGCGCTCGCGCGTGCGGCACGGTACCTGCGTCTGGTGCCAGGCGTGCGTTCGGTCGCGGGGGCGAACACGCTCGCGTTCATGCACACGCGGGAGGAAAGCGACATCGACCTGTTCGTGCGCACGGCGCCAGGCGCCCTGTGGAGCGCGCGCCTGTTGTGCGTGGCCCCCTTCGCGCTCATGCGCCGGCGCCCCGAGGACGGCGCGCGCGATCCGTTGTGTTTCAGCTTTTTCGCCACCACGGGGACGGACGTCTCTGCCGCCACGCTTCCGGACGGCGATCCGTACCTCGCCGTGTGGGAACGCTCGCTCATGCCGGTCGCGGACGGGAACGTCCAGGCGATCGGAACGTGGTTCGAACGGTTCGCGAAAGCCTTCCAGCTGCGCCGGCTCCCCGCCCCGCTCGCCGCGCTCATGAACCGCGACACCCGCGTGGTGGTGGATGACACCATGCTCAAGTTCCACGAGAACGACCGCCGCGCCGAGTACCGTGATCGGTGGATGGCGCTGTGTCGCAGCCTGCAGTGTGAATCGTGAACGCCTCGGACAATACGCTCTTCTCCTCGCCCTGTTCCTCCTGCCGTGGCAGTTGAGGGAGATTTTCACGTCGGTGCGCGTGGACGGGCAGATGTGGGAATACGGCACCGGCTCGCTCTATGCCACGCAGCTCCTCGTTCTCCTCGCGGTCATCCTGCGGGGCGGGTTCCGGATAGACCGCGCTCGCGCGTTCGTCGGTCCGGTCGCAATCGTGGTCCTTGCCGCCATCGTGTCCGCGGCGACGTCGCCCGTCCCCATGTCCTCGCTCGCCCTCGTCTTCCAGGTCGGCCTGGCCGCCATGCTTTTCTTGGGGCTTCTCGACGTGCGTACCGATCCGACCCGCGCCGCCGCCGCGTTCGTGCTCGGGCTCGTCCCGTCGGCGCTCTTGGGCTGGGCGCAGGTGTGGTGGGGGGAGACCACGGCGTACAGCTGGCTCGGGCTCGCCTCGCACTCGTTTTCCACGCTCGGGGATTCGGTGGTGGAAACCGCCGAAGGGTTGCGCACGCTGCGCGCGTACGGACCTCTGCCGCATCCGAACATCCTCGGCGGGTACCTGGCAGCCGGCCTGCTCACCCTCGCCATGCTCGCGTCGCGATGGCGCGCGCAGGCGAAGCGGACGTGGCTCGCGCTCCCGGTGATCGTGCTGGTGGCCGGCCTCGTCGCCACCTTCTCGCGCGGCGCCTGGGTCGCGGCCACGCTCGCGTTCCTGGCGGTGGTCGCCGGGATGCTGTGGATTCACCGGATGGCAGCGCACGTGGCGCTCCCGCTCGTGTATGCCGGTCTGTTCGCGCTCATCCTGACCGTGTTCACGTTCCACTCCCAGGTCTTCACGCGCTTTGCCCCCGGAGCCCGGCTTGAGGCGCGCTCGCTCAGTGAACGGTCCGCCGCGTATCGCGAGGCTCCAGCGGTGTTCCTGCTGCGGCCGATCCTGGGCGTGGGCCCGGCGCTTTATACCGCCGCGCTCGCCGAGCTTCGCCCTGGAGCGCCCGTGTACGCCTACCAGCCGGTGCATAACGCGTTCGTCCTCTTCCTCGCGGAGATGGGGCTGCTCGGGACGCTCGCCGCGGTCCCGTTCATCCGCCGCCTCATCGTCGCGGTGCGCGCCATCAACGTGCGTTCGGAACGCGTCTTCTCGCTCGCGGGACTCGTGTTGCTCGTGACGCTCGCCATGTTCGACCACTATCTCTGGTCACTCTGGAGCGGCCTGTCCCTCACGGCCGTCGTCGCCGCCTTCGCGGTGCGGGGAGGAAAGGCTTAGCCGAGAGCGTTCCGTACCAGTTCATCGAGCGTCGTCCGAGGAAGGGAGAGGAGCGCGTTGGGGGAGAGTTTTTGACCTCGCATCACCCTGTCGATTGTCATCGCTCCGATCGCGTATCCGGCCCGATAGCGGAACGGGTCGGACGGGTCATTCGCGAGGAACCATTCACCTGCGTCCTCGTTCCATCTTTCTCGGATGGAAGAGGCGCGCTTGGGTAGATCCGATGAGATCGTTTCCATCCACCGCTTCGTCGCTTCGATCGTTTGCACGTCCGCCCAGAGCGCTTGTTCGAGCGGGATATCCATGGCCTGCGCGGTCAGAACGGTCGCGATTCCTTCCGTAACCAGTTGGCGCCCGAGTTCATTTTTCTTTTCTTTCGTGTCGAACGCGTAGTCATGGCAAAGGGGATAGTGGATGGCATGGATGATCTCGTGAGGGACGAACGCGTCCGCGCGTTCTTGGGTCGGATATCCCTCAGCCGCGAACCAGGCGACCGGTTTGCCGTCGATGAGGCAGGCATGCCCATTCGCCGAACCGTTTCCTCGGATGATCATCGTCCGGACTTCGTCCGCAGGAAGTCCGATGCGTTCAAGGGCCAGTCGTGCCTTCACGATCGAGCGTTGGACGAAATCGAAGCCTGCATCAGACGGACTCGCCGGCTGCGCGTCAAACCCCCAGCAGGCCGAAAGATGGGCCTGCAGCTTCGGAAACAGTTCCTGGTCGTTCATGTCAGCCATAGTCCCACCAGCATGAAAGAAAACCCCCCGTCTTGCCTCGGTCCATTTGCTCGAGCGTCTCGAGCTCCTGGTACTTGTCCGCCTTCAGGACGTCGATCAGGATGCGTACCGACTCCTGGAAGTCGTCGATCTGCGCATGCGCCGCGACCAGCGCGTTCTCGAACGGTCGCACGTTCGTGGTGCGGCCGGCGAGCTCCGACAGGAGCACGTCCTCGAGTGCCACGTTGGCGATCTCGATGCCGATGTGCGCCAAGCTCAAGCGCTTGGACATCTCCGTGGAATAGGGAAGGGGCTTGCCGCAGGGCTGGTGATTGACGCCACCCATCTGATCCTCCGAGTACCGCCGGTAAAAAGTGCGGTACATGAATGGTGGCCATGACGAACCCAGCGCGTCAATGATTCGTACGGCTAGGAAGGGCTGACGTACCAATGGTCCGACCGGACCAAGTATGCGTCAAAAAAGATTGTTTTTTGGCTAACTTTCGTTTTCGTGAGCCCTCTTGACACCTTGGGTTTTGTGAGTAAAATGCGCCCATCGTTAGCACTCGTAATGTTTGACTGCCAGCTATGAAATTGCGTCCCATCGGCGATCATCTGATCGTCAAAGCCCTGACCGCGGAGGAGACCAGCGCCTCGGGCATCATCATCCCCGACACGGTCGACAAGGAGCGCCCCGAACGCGGCGAAGTGATCGCAGCGGGCCCGGGCAAGGTGCTCGAGAACGGTTCGCGCTCCACCATGGACGTGAAAGCGGGCGACAAGGTGGTGTTCAAGAAGTACGCGCCCGACGAGGTGAAGGTCGGGAAGGACGAGTTCCTCGTGATCAAGTCTGATGACGTGATGGCGGTGATCGAATAATGATATGGCAAAGCAGATCGCATTCAACGAGGAGGCTCGCGCGGCGCTCAAGCGCGGCGTGGACAAGCTCGCGAACGCCGTGAAGGTCACGCTCGGTCCCAAGGGCCGCAACGTGGTGCTCGAGCGCGGGTTCGGCGCGCCCATGGTCACCAAGGACGGGGTGACGGTCGCGAAGGAGATCGAACTCGAGGACAAGGTCGAGAACCTTGGCGCCGAACTCGTGAAGGAAGTGGCCTCCAAGACCAACGACGTGGCCGGCGACGGCACCACCACCGCGACCGTATTGGCGCAGGCCATGGTCGCCGAAGGGTTGCGCAACGTCACGGCCGGCACCAACCCGCAGGCGATCCGCCGCGGCATCGAAAAAGGGGTCGAGGCGATCGTGGCGCGCGTGAAGGACCACATCGCGAAGCCGATCAAGGGTGACGAGATCGAGAAGGTGGCGAGCATTTCGGCGAACGACGCGAGCATCGGCAAGGTAATCGCCGAGGCGATGAAGAAGGTGGGCGAGAACGGCGTCATCACCGTCGAGGAAGGGCAGTCCTTCGGCGTGGAAGTGGAAGTGGTCGAGGGGATGCAGTTCGATCGCGGCTACGTCGCGCCCCACATGATCACCAACGCCGAGCGCATGGAGGCCGAGTACCACGACGCGTACATCCTGGTCACCGACAAGAAGATTTCCTCCATCCAGGACGTGTTGCCGGTGCTTGAGAAGGTGGCCGCCTCCGGCAAGAAGGAGCTGGTGATCATCGCGGAGGACGTGGACGGCGAAGCGCTCACCACGCTCGTGGTGAACAAGCTGCGCGGCACGTTTCTCACCCTCGCCGTGAAGGCCCCCGGGTTCGGCGATCGCCGCAAAGCCATGCTTGAGGACATCGCGATCCTTACGGGCGGCAAGCTCATCACCGACGAGCTCGGGTTGAAGCTCGAGACCGCCGCGCTCACCGACCTGGGCCGCGCCACCAAGGTGGTCTCCGGCAAGGAGCACACCATCATCGTGGGCGGAGCGGGGGAGAAGAAGGCGATCGAGGACCGTGTGGCGTCCTTGAAGACGCAGCTTACGAACACGGATTCGGATTTCGACAAGGAAAAGCTGCAGGAACGCATCGCGAAGCTCGCGGGCGGGGTGGCGGTCATCAAGGTGGGGGCCGCGACCGAGACCGAGATGAAGGAAAAGAAGCACCGCATCGAGGATGCCGTGTCCGCGACCAAGGCGGCGATCGAGGAAGGGATCGTGCCGGGCGGCGGCGTGGCGCTCGTGCGCGCCGCGACCGCGCTTGATGACGTGAAGGTGTCCGGCGACGAGCGCGTGGGGATCGACATCCTGCGCCGCAGCCTCGAGGAACCCATGCGCATGATCGCGCATAATGCCGGGAAGGACGGGTCGGTGGTGGTGGAGCGCGTGCGTCACGAGAAAGGCGCGTTCGGCTACAACGCGGCCGAAGACCGGTACGAGGATATGGTGGAAGCCGGCATCGTGGATCCGGCCAAGGTGACGCGCAGCGCGCTCCAAAACGCCGCGTCCATCGCCATCATGGTGCTCACCACCGAGGCGGCGGTGACCGAACTCCCGAAGCCGGAAGAGAAGGCGGGGCACGGCCACGGCGGCGGGATGGAAGGGATGTATTGATGAACCGAAGGACGGCTCTTGGCCGTCCTTTTGATTTCCGCTAGCATACGCTCACTATGACGGAAGACGTGAAGAAACCGATGACCGACGAGCAAGAGAACCGCCTCATCGCGGCCGTGGGGTATCTGGGCATCCTGTGCCTTGTCCCGCTGCTCCTCAAGAAGGAAAGCGCGTTCGCCCAGCACCACGGCAAGCAGGGGCTCGTGCTGCTCATCGCCTGGCTCGTGCTGTGGGCCGGCAACATCGTGCCGATCCTGGGCCAGATCGTGTGGATGCTCGGATCGGTCGTGGTCATCATCCTCGCGATCATGGGGATCGTGAACGCGCTCAACGGCAAGACGTGGGAGATGCCGGTGCTCGGCCAGTTCGCGAAGAATATAAAGTTGTAAGGGTATGAAGGATTTAATCGCCCGAATCGAAGACCTCCACGGCCGCGTGTCGCGCACGTGGGGGTTGCTTTGACCTGGATTCGGTACGGACCGAAGTGAAGGCGCTCGAAGGGGAGATGGGCTCGAGCGATTTTTGGTCCGATCAGGAGACAGCGAAGAAGGTGAGCAAGCGCGCCGCGGATTTGCGGAGCGAAGTGGGACGGTGGGAGGGGTTCCTGAAGGAAATCTCGGACCTGAAGGACGTGGCGACGCTGGCTGATTCGGACCCTTCGACAAGCTCAGGGCAGGGGGACTTGCGCGACGAGATCGACGCCTCGCTCAAGAAGATGGAGGAACGGTTCGCGAAGATGGAATTCGCCGTGCTTTTTTCGTCTCCGTACGACGCGAGCAACGCCATCATGTCCATCCACGCGGGTTCGGGCGGGACCGAGGCGCAGGATTGGACCGAGATGCTGTTCCGTATGTACATGAAATTCGCCGCGGCCAAGGAATTCGAGCTCGAGGCGCTCGACGAGAGCCGCGCGGACGTGGGGCTCAAGAGCATCACCTTCCGCGTGAGCGGCCGGCATGCGTACGGGTATCTCAAATCCGAGCACGGCGTGCACCGCCTCGTGCGGATCTCGCCGTTCGACGCCGAAAAGATGCGCCACACCACCTTCGCGCTGGTCGAGGTCGTGCCGGAACTGGAAGAACTGCCGGATATCAAGATCGACGACAAGGACCTGCGCATCGACACGTTCATGAGCGGCGGGAAGGGCGGGCAGAGCGTGAACACCACGTACTCCGCGGTGCGCATCGTGCACATCCCCACCAACATCACGGTGTCCGTGCAGAACGAACGCAGCCAGAAGCAGAACCGCGAGACGGCCATGAAGATCCTGATGGCGAAACTGGTGCGCAAGCAGGAGGAGGCGCGGCGCGCGCAGGAGTCCTCGCTGCGCGGCGACTACCAAAGCGCCGAATGGGGGAACCAGATCCGTTCCTACGTGCTCCATCCCTACAAGCTCGTGAAGGACCACCGCACCGAATACGAGACGAGCGACGCCGAAGGGGTGCTCGACGGGGCGCTGGAACCCTTCATGGAGGCGTACCTGCGCATGGAACTTTCGCACAGCGACCGGTTGGCTCAAGCGAACAAGGAATAATATGGCGCACGAACGCGCGCTCGTGACCGGAGGAGCGGGATGCATCGGTTCGCACATCGCGGACCAGCTTATCCGTCGTCGGATCAAGACCTACGTCATTGATGACCTTTCCGGCGGCCGTCGGGAGAATCTCAACCCGAACGCGACCTTTTATCGGATGTCGGTCGAGAGCCCGAAGGTTCCGGCGCTCATCGAGAAGCTGAAACCGGACATCGTGTTCCACTGCGCGGCACAGATTGACGTGCGCGTCTCTGTGAAGGATCCGGTGAAGGATGCCCGCGTGAACGTTTTGGGAGGGTTGCGGGTGCTTGAGGGATGCGTGAAGGCCGGCACGAAGAAACTCGTCTTTTCTTCCTCCGGCGGGGCGATTTACCATGGGCAGCCGGTCCGACCGTCCCACGAACGGCTCGCCGTGCGCCCGCTGTCCCCGTACGGCGTTTCGAAACTCGCGTTCGAGCTGTACCTGCACAGCATCTGCCAGGCCTCCGGCATGTCCTACGTCGCCCTTCGCTACGCGAACGTGTACGGGCCGCGGCAAGGCGCCCGTGGCGAGGCGGGGGTGATCAGCGTGTTCGCGCGGAAGATGCTCGCGGGCGAGGCGCCGGTCATTTTCGGTGACGGGAAACAGACGAGGGATTTCGTATGTGTCGATGACGTGGTCCGCGCGAACATCCTGGCGATGAGGCCGTCGGTACGCGGGGTGTTCAACGTCGGCACGGGGAAAGAAACCAGCGTGAACCGCCTGGTCGCGCTCATCGCCCGTTCGACCGGATATCGAGGGGATGTCGGACACGGCAAGGGCGTCGTGGGAGAAGAGCGACGCAGCTGTCTTGACGCCACCCTGGCCAAGAAGACGTTCGGATGGGAACCGACCGTCTCGTTGGAGGAAGGGATCGAGAAGACGGTGAAGTGGATGGCGAAGAAGTAACATGTTCCCGCGCGCGAAAAAATCGTTCGGACAGAATTTCCTCGCGGACCCGACCGTGCTTGCCAAGATCGTCGCGGCCGCCGAGATCCAGCCCGGCGAGACGGTGCTTGAGATCGGTCCGGGCACCGGCGTGCTCACGCAGGCGCTCCTCGACACCGGCGCGAAGGTCGTCGCGGTCGAAGCGGACCATGATCTGATTCCGGCGTTGCGAGAGACGTTCGGCGACCGCATCACGCTCATCGATGGCGACGTCCTCACTACCCCCTACCCCCTACCCCCTACCCCCTACAAGCTTGTCGCGAACATCCCGTACAACATCACCTCCGACGTTCTGCATCGGTTCCTGACAGCCGAACCGCGTCCCATCCACATGGTGCTCATGGTGCAGCGTGAGGTGGCGGACCGCATCACGGCCGCTCCTCCTGACATGGGGTTGCTCTCCGTGGTCTGTCAGATGTATGCCGACGTCCGCAAAGTCGCGAACGTCCCGCGCGGCGCGTTCCGGCCGAGTCCGAAGGTGGATTCAGCCGTCGTCCGATTGGATGTGCGGTCGGGTGACCGGCGGAGGGGGACCCCCGACCGAGGCCCGGAGCGAAGCGAGGACACGCAGGGCGGGGGAGGAGCCGGGCAGGACCCGACCGTGCATCCCGAGGAGGTCATCGCCCTCGCCAAGGCCGGTTTCTCGCGCCCACGCAAGCAGCTGCACGGGAATCTGGTCGCTGCCGGTTACGGAAACTCCGAGGAAATCAAGCAAAAACTGTCTTCTCTCGGGCTTGACCCGAAGGCGCGCGCCGAGAACCTGCGTGTGGATGACTGGATGGCGCTCGCGCAGGCGCTTTCCGTGCTATAATCCTGGGCGGGAATTGACTCCGGAACGCACGTCCCGTGGGAGAAGCCTCTCGCCAATTTCGCGAACTCACCAAGGAACAAAAGGCGGCTTTTGTTCTCGTTCTCGTTTTGGGCGCCTCGGGGGTGATCCTGGGGTTCCTGTCGCTCTCCGCGAGCGTGCGCCGTCCCATCGACGAGCAGATCGCTCGCGCGGCCGTGGGCTACCTCACGCCAAGCCAGCGCGACCTCGCCGAGGAGGCCGCGCTCAAGACACGCGACACCGACCTCGACGGGCTCACCGACTACGACGAGTCGAAGGTGTACCGCACGAGCGCGTACCTCAAGGATTCCGATTCCGACGGGACCGACGACAGGACCGAGGTGATGGCCGGCAACGATCCGAACTGTCCCACGGGGAAGCAGTGCGTCGCCTCTTCCACTTCCTCGACCCCTTCTCCCGCCTCAACCCCCTCGACCTCTTCATTCCGCTCCGACGCCGATCTGTTGGCGTATCTCGAAGGGTTGCCGGCGTTAGAGATCCGTGCGGCGCTCATCCAGGCCGGCGTGCCCGAGGAGACGCTCACGGGGCTTTCCGACGAGGACGTGCGCGCCCTGTTCGTGAAGACCGTGAAGGAATCGCTCGCGAAGGGAGAACTCTCCGGGCTCGTCGAGCCGACGACGGAATGATATGCGTGAGAACGGGGGAAACCGGATGAAACCTCGTGCCGCCGCGATCCTGCTGGGCGCCGCGCTTTCCGTTTCGCTCGCGGCCGCTGTTGCCCCGCGCGCGCTCGCCGACTCCTCGGGGTCGTCCAATCCGGCGACGGCCGCCACGATATCCGGACTGGAAGCGTCCACGGGCGCCTGTCCTTCCGGCGGCCCGGTGCCGATCCCGTGCCCGCCCGAAGGCGCGGCCAAGTCGCTCAAGACCACGGACCAGCTCATCCTGAAGCCGCTCGTGGAAGGCGGGCTCATGTTCATCATGCTCGACTACCTCACCTACGTCACCGACCGGCTGGCCTACGAGGCCGCGATCGCGCTTTCTTCGGGCGGAAAGGGGCAGCAGCCGCTCGTGCACCTGTTCGATCCGCTGGATTCCGGCAACAATCCGATCGGCCTCGACATCGTGGGCGAAGGGCTCGCGGCCCTGGGCGACGTCACGCAACAGACCTTCAGCATCAATTTCAACGTGTGCAAACCCGCGTTTCCCGAGCTGTTGCTGAACCTGCAGCTGGGCATCAAGCAGGCGTACCAGCCCGTGCCGCCGCGGTGCGATTTCATGGAGGTCGGAAGGAACTGGCAGTCGTTCGTCGCGGCGGTCAACGAGCGGTTTGCCGCCTCTCCCGATCGCGCGACGGAGGCCGTGTTACAGGAGTTCGCCAAGTCCTTGCGACCTGGCCAAAATGAGCTGGACGCGTCGATGGCGATCGCGTTCTCGACGCGGGAGGAATACAACTTCCGTCGCAACTGGGACCTCCAGCAGATGCTCGCCGAGGGCGGGTTCAAGCCGCTCACCGACATGGTCACGGGCCAGATCAAGACCCCGGCCTCGGTGCTGCGAGAACAGTACAACCAGGACACGATCGAGGATCCGGCGAAGAAGAAAGAGCGGATGTTCGACGTGATCGCGAACAACCCGGAGTTCGGCTTGGCGTTCCTCGGCCACTCCTTGAGCGTGTTCACGAATACCCTCTCCTCCGAGCTCCTCAAGAAGGTCTACGAGGGGTTCTTTTCGCCCGCTGCCCCGGCGTCGGACCCGTTCAACGCGCTCGCGACCCCGCAGGACGCGCGAGAGCAGGCGATCGCGCGGTTCGCCGGCATCATCACGGCGCAACCTACGCAGGTGTCCAACTACAACGCGCTTGCCGAGTTCGTGACCTGCCCCTCGGGCGGCTCGGCCGTGCGCAACATCAACAACTGCGTGATGGACCAGAACTTCGCGCAGGCCGTCACCCGCGCCTCGGGCGACATGCCGCTCACGGTGCAGCAGGCGATCGATGACGGGCTTCTTGATCCGGCCAAGCCGCTCATCCCGCCCACCGACGAGGCCAAGAACCAGGATCCGTTCTGCTATTCCTACGGCTACTGCTACGGCAACCTGGTGAAGCTCCGCAAGGCGCGCATCCTGCCGATCGGGTGGGAGATCGCGGCCAAGCTCAACACGTCGTCGTCGCCGGCCACGCTCCAGGACGTGATTTACGGGTTCGACGATTGCGACACGGGCGGCAAGTGGTGCCACCTCATCGATCCGAACTGGGTGCTCAAGTATCCCGAGACGCAGTGCAAGGCGTTCGCGAACGGCGAGATCCTGGCCACCAGCGCCTCCAGCGCGCGCGCCGGCTATTGCGCCGACGCCCCCAGCTGCATCGCCGAGGATGCCAATGGCAACTGCAAGGGAGGGTTCGGGTATTGCGTGCGCGAAAAGAACACCTGGAAGTTCAAGGGGGACGCCTGTCCCGCCGAGTTCGCGAGCTGCCTCGCGTTCACGAACCGGCAGACCGGGGTCAAGGGCGGGTTCCTGCTCAATACCGTGGACTTCGATGGCTGCAATGCGGGGAACGCCGGGTGCACGTGGTATCAGACGGTGAAGGCGCGGGACGCCACGACCGGCGCTTTCGCGTTCCTGCCAGCGGGAACGGCCTATGACGTCGCGGCGCACGACGCGGCCGCCGACGAGTACAAGAACCGGGTGTATTTCACCAACGACGTGAAGCAGTGTTCGCCCACGGACGCCGGCTGCTCGGCGCTGTTCCGCGCCGAGGGTCTCACGCTCAACATGGTGAGGAACGGCAGCTTCGAGACGGACGGCGTGCCCGGCACGGGCAACACGCCCGACGGGCTGCCCGACGGATGGACGAACCTCGACGCGTCGCGGTACGCGACCTCGGGCGACGCGTTCAGCGGCAGCGATTCGGTGAGGGTGGGGACAGGCTCCTCGGCACGGGCCCGTCAGGAAGGGATCTATCTCACCAAGGACTCGTTCTACACCCTGTCCGCGCAAGCGAAGTCCGCCGCGGCAGGACGCACCGCTTCGGCCACGCTCGTGTTCATGGACGCCGCGACCGGCACGCCCCTGGACCTGGGTGGCACCGCGACGCGCGCCTTCGGCGACACCTGCGCGCTGGACGCCTCCAACGTCGTGAAGGCCACGAGCGGCACGCTCGGGACCGACTTCGCGCGGTTCGGCTGCACCTTCTCGGTGCCGGGCAACGCGCTCGTACGGCTCGACCTTGCCGGCTCAGACGACGTCACGGTCGACGCGGTGCAGATCGAGCGCGGCGAGAACGCGACCGATTTCGTGGAAGTCTATTCGAGCAACACCGCCGCCTTCGCCGCGAACCTCAAGGTCCCGCCGAGCTATCTCGGCTGCCGCGGGCTTGCCACCGATCCGACCGAATGCAAGCGGTACGCGGCCGTGTGTTCGGCTGTCGACGTGGGCTGCGAATTGTATACGCCGCAGGACGGCGACCCGAATATCCCGGCGGTCGCCTCGGACATAGACCGCTGTCCGGCCGAGTGCGTTGGGTACGCCGCGTTCAAGCAGGAGCCGACCCGCTACGAGGCGACGCGATTCCCGGTCAATTTCATCCCGACGACCGCCGACTCCTGCTCGGCCGCCGACGTGGGCTGCGACGCGTTCACGAACCTCGACACGGTGGCCGCGGGCGGGGAAGGGGTGGAGCATTACGTGAACCTGCGCGCGTGCGTGACCCCCACCATGGCCGGAGCGGACAGCGCCACCTTCTTCACCTGGGTCGGGACCGAATCCTCGGGCTTCCAGTTGAAGACCTGGCAGCTGCTTGAATCGAACGCCTCGGGCGCGGACGGCGACGCGCCGTGCACCACCCCGAGCATGGGGTCGGCGACCACGCTCGCCTGCGCGGACGCGGCGGATTTCGTCGAACCGGACGACTGCGACCTGCACGACGACACCATCACGAACCTCTACTGCGGCGAGTACTACGACGGCAACGGCGTGATCCATTACCGCGACATCTCAAAGGTGGTGTTCGTGGACGCCTCCTGCCATCCGTACCGCAAGACCGACGGCGCGCCCGATACGCTTTCCGCGCGCACCGACGACTGCGTGGCCGGCGGGTTCCTGGAACCCAACGGCAGCTGCCGCTACTTCGGGCTGCCCGATGAGTCGCAGGCCTGCCCGGCCTCCGCCGCCGGCTGCCGCGCGTACACGGGCGGCGCGGGCAACAACCTGGCCACCATCCTGGACGAGACCTTCGAGGACAGCGCGGTGGGGACCACCCGCTGGTCCGCGGTCGCGAGCACGATCGCGATCAGCTCCGACGCGGTGTCCGCGGGCGGCCACTCCCTGCGCGTGACGGACGCCTCGGCGGGCGAAGGGGTCGCGACGGTCGGAGATGCTAGCAGCCCGCTCAAGGGCAAGATCGTGTCCGGTCGCACCTTCATGATCGAATTCTTCGCCCGCGGGAGCGCGGACATCGCGGTATCGCTGCGCACGGCGGCAGGTGCCGCGGTCCCGGTCACGCCGATTCCCGTGGACCTCACGACCGGCTGGGTGCCGTACTCGGTAGGCCCCATCGACACCGCCTCCGTCTCCGGGTTCGACGATAACGCCACGCTCCAGTTCCTGGTCTCGGGCGGCGGCAGCGAGTTCTTCCTCGACAACGTGCGGGTGAAGATGGCCGACGACACGCTCGCCCTCGTGAAGGACTCCTGGGCGACCCCGAGCACCTGCGACACGGCTCCCAACGGCGCTTCGGCCCCGCAGTTCTACCTCGGGTGCGAAGCGTACAAGGATCGCAAAGGGGCGACCCAGGAGTTCTACCGGTTCGGCCGCCTGTGTTCCGAACAGGTGGTGGGCTGCCAGGCGTTCTATGATACGCGCGGCTCCGAGTCGTCCTATGGCCAGACGTTCAACGCCACCTGCGAGAACACGGCCCTCCCGAACACGCTGCGCGCGTGCGTCGTGGGCGGGAAGACCGTCTGTCAAGTGCCGCCAGGCCAGACCACCTGTCTCTTCACCTTCGACGGCACGCTCCCGACCCCGCTCCCGAGCAACGTGGAGCTTGGTCCCTCCGCACGCATCATCTTCAACGACGCTCCGGTCTACCTCGTGGAAACCCCGGGCGCCTCCTGCTCGGCCGCGGCCGTGGGCTGTACCGAGGTGGGGCTGCCCAAGTTCAACCAAACGAAGACCGCCGTGGATTCCTTCTCGAGCCTCTTCCTCGTGGACGATCCGGATTCCTACAACCTCACCCTGTGCGGGCACGAGGCGCTGTTCTGCCAGGAGTTCGCCTCGACCAAGGACGGCACGTTCTATTTCAAGGACCCGCTCGACCAGACCTGCGAGTTCAAGGACGAGGTGGAGATCAACGGCGAGAAATTCTCGGGTTGGTTCCGCAAAGGGACCAAGGACCCGTGCGAGCCCACGCTCATCGAGGGCGGGGAAGAGTTCCTGCTGCCGCTCAATGGCGATCCGGCGTACGACGGCTGGTACGGCAGCTGCGAGACTCGCTACGACCTGTGCACCGAGTTCCGCGACCCGAGCGACACGCAGAACGGCCGCGTGCCGCAGGGGGCGAGCTACTTCTTCCTGAACAACAATGCGCTCGCGACGCGCGCCGCCGGCATCGAGTCGTGCGATGGCCGCGTGAGCCAGAAGCAAGGGTGCGCCCTGTTCTTCAACTCATCCCTCACCAACGTCACCTCCTCGTCCGCGCCGACGTACACCGCAAGCAACCACGCCGACCAGCTGTTCGGGGAGACGCAGTTCGCCTTGGTGGACCCGATCAACTGCAACATCCAGGGTGGCGGGGTGATCGACCCGCCGGGTGCGGCCCCGAGCGTGAACCTGTGCGCCAGCCGCTGCGAGTACGCGGTGGGGAGCGAGAACCTGACGGTAGGGAATTCCACGCGCGACGACGCGGCGGGGCTCGAATACTTCGGATCGTGCCTGGTGGACGACGACTGTCCGGACCTCGTGGCGACCGATGACCAGCTGTACGAAGGGACCTGCGTGGACCTGACGGCCCGTCCGACCACGCTGTGGAACAGGAACGACACGAACACCGTGCTGCAGGTGGGCAACGACCGGCAGTGCTCGGAATGGCTCGCGTGTTCGAGCAGCCAGGTGAGTTGGGATCCCAACGCGGGCCGCTGGCGCGAGATCTGCGACCAGGTGAGCCTGTGTACCGCGTTCGACGCCACGGCGGACGAATCGTTCTGCGCGAGTTTCGACAGCAGCGAACCAATTAAGCTCACCGCAGGGGTGTATCAGTCGCGTGACGTGACCTGGTCCGGCAGGGAATACTCCGGCTACGCCATCCCTGACGCGCTGCCCGTCGACCTGTACGACCAGGTGAACATCCGCCCGGACCGCTGGTGCGTGGACGACGGCGTGGTGGTTGGCTTGGGCGCCACGCAGGACGGGGACAACCCGGATGCGATCAGCCCGCCTCCGGATTCGCACGGGTTCGGCTTGCGCTGCTCGACCACGGCCGACTGCAGCGAGGGTTCCTGCCAGGACGCGACACCCGAAGTGCGCCTCGCCTTCGTCGCCGGCACGTGTGACGAGGACGACACGGGCTTCGGCGGTGATTGCCGCGTCGGCTACTGCCGCGAGACCGGCACGGCCTGCTCGCTCGATAGCGAATGCGAGGGCGGGACGGGAGACGATTGCGTATTCGGCTTCTGCCAGGCCACGTCCGGCACCGCGTTCTGCGACAGCCGCGAGGACGCGGATCGCGACGGGTTCGATGACGATTGCGAAGGGAACGGGGCGTTCCGGTACTGCGACACTTCGCAGGGACGCTGCGTCACCATGCTCGAGGACGAACTGGATACGGCCACGTTCACGGACTGTTCGACTTCCTGCTCCGGCGCCGCAGTCTGCGTGCAGCCCACGCGCGTGCGCGACGGGTCGTGCTTGAACGACCAGTGCGTCACCAACTTCCAGGGCGCGCCGCTCGAGGTGCCCGAGGATTCGGAGCCGCTGTCCTGCCGCGGGTATCCGGAACCGGACTCGCCGTTCAAACCGTCGGTCATCCCGCTCTACACCCCGAATTTCGAGACCACCAACCCGTACGACATGCCGCGTCCGGCCAACGCGAGCCCGGCGTTCCAGCAGGCTCACACCTGCGCCCCGGTGTACATCGACGGGAAGTGGGTGGAAACGGAGGAGTGCCTGTGCTCGTACGACAAGATCGTCTACGGCGAGAACGTCGTGACGGCTTATACCGAGATCGGCACGTTCTCCGATCGCACGTTTAGGGCGCGTAGCGAATGCGACGGGGGGCCCCAGGATGGGAAGGCGTGTGTCAACGATAACGATTGTCCGGACACGCCAGGAGAAAATGATGCGGACTGTGATGCGAACTCCGCAGGTTCTCAGGCGTTGAATACCGGAGTACCCAAGATGGTTTGCTCGACAGGAACGCGCGCCGGCGAACCGTGCCAGGTGGACTTCGACTGCGGTGCGTCGGCCCAGTGCATCGAGGTGCGTTCCCGGAACACGGTATACGGATACGAAGGCTACTGCCTCGAGGACGACACCTCGATCCAGTTGTTCAACGATCCGTCGGTCGAAAGCCGCGCGTGCCTCACCTGGTTCCCGGTGGAGCAGCTGTCCGGGTCCACGAACCTGTTCGCCAAGTTCGCGACGGCCGGATTCTCCGAGGACGCGTACTACTGCGCCGACACGGAGGTTTACTACAACCTGAAGACGAGCAAGATCGGAGGTCTTGGGACGATGGCTTGCGCCGAAAAGACCGAAGGAGGAAATTCCGACCAATTGACCGCATCCAACAGTTGTTTCAAGACGGTCTACTGTCCGAAGGAATACTTCGCGGTGATGGCCCCGATGGGCGTTTCCGATGCAGACGGCGGGGCGGACGCGGACGTCGGGCATTTTTACTGCGATGAGTTCGAACTGGCATCCGACGGTGACGATTGCCCGTACTTCTGCGTCCCGAAAGATTCGCGGAAGGCGGATGTGAGCTGTGACGTCCCGAATGTCGCGAACCAGGTGTTCAAACATGTCACGGAAGACGGAGGTGGCGATAACATCAATAGCGTCCTTGATTCGCGCGGCGTCGTTTGGGAGAACGCGCATATCCTGGAAATCGATTTCGACGCCTACCTCGTCCCGCGGGTCAAATTCCAGGAATTCGTGAATAATGCGACTTATAACGATTGCGTGGCGAAAGGATTCACTCATGAGCAGTTGGGGGAAGAGCGGTTGCTGCAGGGCGACTGGATCGACGACGGCATCAGCGAGGAGTTCGTCACCACCGTCTACCCGGGTCGCCGCGCAGATTCCGATTTCTACGGCAACCTGTTCATCACGGCCGAGCCGTACATCGGGTGCGAACGCATCGCCCAGGTGTCCCAGGCGAACCTGCCGCCGGAGGACGAGGCGGTGCTAAGCCCGTCCAACTTGAACTTCGCCTGGTCCGACCGTACCTGGGTGGAAAAGGAGCCACCGGCCTACACGGTGAAGCCGTTCGACAACGGATTGGTCGTATTCGACGATCCAGACATCCAGCCCAACACGATCACCGAGATCCAACCGTTCGGTCAGGCGCTTGAGCCACTCGAGTTCGTGGATGATGGCGGCTCGAACCCGTATCCGGAATTCATCGCGCAGTGCGTGCACGAAGACACGGTGCTCGTCCAAGACTTCGGGGTGCAGGGATTCAACATCCCGACCTGGACCATCCGCGTGATGCCATGGGACGCGGAGGAGTGCCCGACGGATTACGAGCGGTCTGCTGGCGCGGACGCCGGGCTGGATTCACGGGCGTTCAACCGTTCGGCGTACGCCGGCCGTGGGACGTTGTTCCATCCGACCCAAGGGCCCGGCATCGCGTTCGATTGCACGAGCGACGAGGCGCTTAACGTCGGCGACGTGGACAAATGTCACGCCCAGGTCTCCTGCTCCGGTGGCACCTGCATCAACGGGCCGTTGGCAGGAGAATCTTGTTCATCCTCAGCCCAGTGTCGGGCCGCCCTCGATTGCGTGTCGAGCGGAGACCTTGGGGACGCGGATTCAGGTTTGGCTTCCGGAAGCGATTTCGTCTGCATCACGACGGCCGAACGGTTCTATGGCGGACAAGGAATCGTCGAATCCGTCACCCGCCTTCAGCAATTCTTCGCGCGCACGCTTGGGCTATTCACATGGTCTCCAGATTCCGACCCGAGGGACGCGACATATGACGGCCCTTCGAACACGCTGCCGAGCGGCGTGATCTGGGACACGACGGCGACCGGAGATAAGGGCGTCGCTGGACCGGAAGACCCGACTCCGCCGATCGTCCGGGCCGTGGGCGATTGCGTGGGCACGTTGTGCGAGGAAGGCGACGAAGACGCGTTCAGCGTGAACGGCCTTTCTGGCGGCGTGGTTTCCGGGAGCGAACGCAAGCACGTGACAGCGTCGTTCTACATGTACGCGGACGAGGACCAGCTGCCGATCCGTACTGCAGTGGTGGATTGGGGGGCGAGTCGTGACTATTCCGGCCAGGAATGGGACACGGGCACGCAGAGCGGATCGCAGACTAACAACAACTTCTACAAAAACCATCGCGGGTTGAAGCCGAATGGGAGTGGACCGATCTGTTCCGATACGGCCGACGATGCCGAGCATCGCGGGTTGTTCGGGGAAGCGTGCGAATCGAGTTACGTCACCTTCACGCACGATTACATCTGCAGCCAGCCGTTCGTGACGCAACTGGAGGAGGATGGCCGCTCTTGCGACGTTGAGGGAGGAGCCCTGCAGAACTCACCGTGCACGGGCGGTGAAGTGCCGGACGCGATCGGTAAGTGCGTCTTCCAGCCGCGCGTATTCGTGAAGGACAACTGGGGTTGGTGCACGGGGGTATGTACAGGAAATGATTTTGGTGACGGAGCATCGAACAGTAGTTGTTTCCAAGGTGAATGTGACACACGGTTCCCAGATGCCAATTTTGGTCCCGACAACGACCCCTGGGTATATTTCAACGGATTCGTCGTTGTCGAACCCTAGCTCTTGAATGAAAAAACCGACTGTCTCACGACAGTCGGTTGTGTTTTGCACGGGCGTTCATCCCGCGCAGGAGGCGTCTAGCGAACTCAGGACGAAGTTCCGCTCGCTCCCGTCATCACCTTCTTGATGGAAGATGATCGTGCAGAGGTCGGCCGTCTCCGTACCCGCAGCGACGTGATGGACCCCGTCGATGTCGTCGCCTTCGCCAAAGATGGTCCCATCATCATTGACCACCAGGTCGAAGAAACCCGGAAGGAGTGCACTGGCCCGCAGGAGAAGTCTTTCGCCAGTGTCGTCCGTCGTCACTTCGACGAGGAAGCCGTCACCTGCGTCGTACGTCCCGTTCGCGAACGGACCGCACTTGTCGGCCCAATCCATTTGGTAGGAGCCGGGCTCTTCGACATCGACGGTCTGCATGACGCAGCGACGGTTGGTGTCCGTCGGCGTCGGCTTGACGTTGTAGCCGTCCGCTTCGACGACCTCGAACGTGTGTGCTGTGAGATCCAGGCACGGGTCGGTTTCGCCGTTCACGACGACGTCGCTCACGGGGTTCGGGAAGGTCATGTCGAGCGTCGCCGCGAACGGCGGATCGCCTTCACCCTCGCCCTCCCCCTCGCCTTCGTTGCCAATCGGTCCGATCGGGCACCCCGCAAGGAGTGCCACGAAGGGAACCGCGACAAAGAACAGGTTCTTCATGGGTTACTCCTTGTGAATCTGGCCGACATGGCCGGGTCCCCGTATGGGACTTGTACCCTCATTAACGCCATAAAAATCAACTTTTGTCAATATTGTGGGGAAATCAGGCCGGAAACGTACCTTTTGCTCTTTCTTGACTGTGGGCAATATTGCGGTAACGGGCTACAATCGTTCGAGCTATGGCTCGAAAGAATTGGGAGGCATTTCTCTCAAAAATTCAGTCCCCACAGGCATGTGCGTCCAGGAAATTTTCTAAGCCGTATATCTTGTCTTTCGAAGTCGACTCGCAAGGATTGATGCTGTTCGGTTGTGAACATTCCAAAAATGAAAAAGCGCCGCAATTTCGTGAGATAGAAATCCTTTTAAAGAAATTCGTTCAAATACATGGTCGAGAACACGTCATGCTCTTTCTGGAGAATCTCCTTCCTCCGGTCGAGGGATCGAAGAAACAGATGATCAATCGATACGGCGAAACTGGACTGATCGCATACTTGGGTCGGCACTTGGATATAGACATGACGTGTCCGGAGCCATCACCGCGACAGATCCTTTCGTACGTAAAAAAACAGAAAGGGATTCGAAAAGATGATGTCGAATTGTGGATCCGCTTAAACGGTCTCAGTTCGAAATTGTCTCGAACAGAGTTGGCCAAAGAGCAAGGTCCACTGATCGAAAGGATTCGACGAGCGCAAGATCCCTTCCTGAAAGGCACGACATTGAATGACGTCGGTTCACTCATCAACCTGGCAAGGGATCGCTACCTTTGTGAAGCGATGCTGAAACGGTTAGATGAAGGGAAATGCGTCTTTGGCGTGTACGGTGCGAACCATGTCATCGCCATGGAGGATGCCTTGCGGATGTTCTTGGAAAAAAAGAGGACTTCCACCAAGCGGCAGAAGTCCCCGGGCTCACGCCCTAGTCGTCGTCACACGGGTGGTGTCGTCACGCCATGACCGGGTCATTCGTCACGCCATGACCGGGTCATGGCAGATCACGCCCAACGCCAATCTGGCGAAATCAGGCGAGTTTCACTCATCCACCTTGTCGAGCAGGCGTTTGAACTGTCGTCGCAATTCTTTTTGGAACGCGTTTTTCGGTGTCCTGGAAAGCCCGGCTTTGGCAATCTTTTTCGCTTGAACGGGTCGCCCCATCTCGAAGAGGATTTGCGCGATGTTGAAGTCCAGTAGTCCGCCATCGAGCGTCCGGTGCCGCTTCGCACGCTGGTAGGAGCGCAGGGCGGCGGTCCTGTCTCCGCGCTGGCGCTGGGCGTTCCCGATGGATACGAGATATTTCGGGTCATGGGTCCGACGGTAGGCACGCTGGAAGTCCGACAGGGCTTGCGCTGGTTTTTCATCGTGAAGTCTGATGATGCCGCGGATATGCAGGAACTCGGGATCCTCTTTCAGCGCGAGGGCCCTGCCGATGGCGGCTTTTGCCTTGTTCGCATGCCGGCGGTACGCCTTTCCTCTCCTTCGAGCGAATGTCGCGGCTTGGTCATAGGCCAAGGCGAGTCGGGAGACGGTTTCCGCATCGACCTTCCGCTTCAACAGGCCCAGACAAAAACGCGCGGCCTGCATGTGTCGCATGCCGTTCATCAACGTCCGAAAGCGCGTTCGTTCGGTAGTATTCATAAAAACCCGCATGCCATGACCCGGTCATGGCATACATGGCATATCACTCCAATGCCAATCTGTCGACCGTGCCCATGTCTTTCGCGGCCCACGCTTGCAGGAACCGGCGAAACGGGGCCTGACCTCCGACGGACGCGAATGCTTCCTGAATTCCCAGGAACGGAGGGGCGGTTCGTTTGAACACATAACGAGTGCTCGCCCAACGATATTGCCGAAGAAACGCGACGGCCATCTCCCATGAGGAAACGCCAACCGTCCTCCACTCCGGCATGAACAGGTCAAGGGGGTTGAGGAGGATGTACCTCGTCAGATGTTGGAAATACGAATCATTCGCCACGTGGATGGCCTTGAACGGACCGGAAAACAGGCGACCCTTCCGGTTGTATTTGATATTGAAAAACCTGGTATACCCGGTTCCGATACGTCGCATGAATTCCGAAATCCCATCCTCGGTCTCCTGCCTGAGGAGGAGATGAAAGTGGTTCGGCATGAGCGCATGGCAGATGATTCGGACATACGGGGTCGCGCTTACGCGAACCGGCGCGCGTCCTAGCGCGTGATCGGACCGGCGGCCGACGTCATTGAACGCGACCAAGCCATCCATGAACCGCTGCCGATCGCTTTGGGACTGGAAGATCAGTCGGCCGTCGACCCCACGATTGAATACATGGTAATACACGCCGGTGCGAAGTTGAGTTACTCTCATATGATTTGCCATGACCCGGTCATGGGGTAAAAAAAGACCCCCAAATTTGGGGGTCGAATATCGATGGTAAAAATATAGCCGAAATCTTATGAAAAGTCAAATCGCCATGACCGGGTCATGGCAGGGCTTGTGGTTAGGAGGCGAGGGAAGTTACGATACGGACGCCGGCGCGCGCGGCTGGTACGGGGGTCAAAGCCCGTTCACACCCCGGGATCTTCGGCCCTGCGGCCGAGGCTCCGGTCCCGGGATCACAGGAGGAAACAGGGATGAACACCACGAGGGACGTTCGGTGAACCCGAACATGGACGGATTCACGTGTGGTGACGGCGGATGTCGGGCGCCCGAACGGCCAGAGCCGTTCTTGGTTCCCGGGCTCGAAGACGACGGCCGCCTCTTGCGGTTGCCGATCCGACGGCCGCGGAAGGGGGACATCCCTTTCCCGCAGTGATCCACTGAAGCGTCCACCCCCGTTCTCGTAAGCGTTTCAACCCCTCGCCTCTTTGTCACATCACGGCGTCCTGCGGCCTCCATCGATCCTTGTACGGATTGCCTTCGGGAACAGGACCGCTGAGGCTCCACCGTGAGTACGGAGAGTTCGTTGCTGGCGGGGCCCGTGGC
>Ga0155146_16_pt2 | contig 49360 bp, 55 predicted proteins | sample RifCSPhighO2_01_FD_106114 | JGI IMG/M metagenome (GOLD analysis project Ga0155146, IMG submission 106114) | Candidatus Uhrbacteria bacterium RIFCSPHIGHO2_01_FULL_63_20 | reverse complement strand
GTGCGCCCGCTCCTGCGCGAACCGGACCCGGAGCTGCGCGCGCTCGCCGTACGCGTCATCTGGCCGTTTCCCTGGGAACGCAAGGCGCTCAAGGACGCGATCGCCGGCCTGTTCCCAGACCTCAAGGAGGAAGGATATCGGCGGCTTCCCGGCGCGCGCAAGGAAGCGTTCCGGCTCGGGACGAAATTAGCGGGCGACATCCATCTCGCGGCGGCAGCGAAGCGGCTTCGCGTCCTCCTTGGTTGGACCGACCGCGCCATCCGGCTCGAAGCCGCCCTGTCCCTGTGCAAGATCGGCGAACCGGACGGTCCCGAGGCGCTGCGGTCCATCCTGGAGGGTCGCAAACGCGGGGAACGCGAACGCGTGGCGCATTCCCTGGAATGGGGAACATACGAACCGGACATGCGACGCCGCCTGGAAGAAACCCTTGAGGAGACGTCTTGAAGCGAAATCAAAAAGGCCCGACGCGCGATGCGTGGGCCTTTTTCTTCGCCGGAATACATCCCAGCGGACTCTCTCCTCACTCTCTCTCCTCCATCCTACTTCGCCAGGAAGATATGCCCCCGACGGTTCCGTGGAGTACCAGCGGAACGGGAAACACTAACAAAACCCTCCCTTTCTGTCAACCCTCGCCACCCTTATAACCCTTATCTCCCCTAAAACCCTCGCAAATCATCGATTTCCCCTGTCACCTCCCCTTGACAGGGGGGCCGAATCCTGATAGTCTCCCTGGTCGCTCACCTTGTGGGTGACCGCAGGCAACCGGTGCTTGCGAGCACGCGTTGGAGAGCCAGATGGGATGGGAAATCGGTCACGAGCCCTTGCGCCGGCACCCGCGTTATCTGAAGCCGCACATGCATTGTGGAGACGGATCGTAAGCCCTTCCCATCGCCCCGGACGAAAACGGACGCCACGCAAGCGCCCGTTTTTTCATTTCAGGACCGGCGTTCGGGAAACTCCTTGGCCCCTGCCCACGCGAGATCGAACAGCATCCGTACGGCGTCCGCCACTTCCTTGCTCACGATGATCACCGACAGGATGGAGGACCTGTACGAGAAAAAGAACACGTGGTTCTCCCGCACCGTGATGTCCGCGTACAACGGGAATTTCTCCGGCGGAAGGATGCGGTATTCCCCGTCCTTCACGAGCGGGGTATCGTCCACGGTCTCGGGACGTGCGACCATGAGCGTGCGGTGTTTCGCCGAAGTCACCGCGAGCTTCCCGATGTGGGCCTCCTTTCCCGAGACGATCTCGCCCATCTTTTTCACCTCCTCGAGCGGGACGATCTGCATGTATTCGCCCTTGAGCGCCACGAAGGTGTCTCGCACGCTCTGCAATCCTTCGGGCCCTTCGAGGTAGCGGATCTGCGGTTTGGCCCCTTCCACGTTGAACAGGGCGAGCAGCATGGGGAGCACCTTGCCGAGGCTCTCTTCTTTCTGTTCGATCTCGGTGCGTTCGTGACGCAGGAGATGCTTCAAGTGGTCGGGCGACTCGGGGACGAAATAGCGTTTCTTCCCGCGCTGGAACGAGCTCATGAGCCCTCGCTCGGACAGCGCCTCGATCATGACGTACGTGGTGGCGCGGTTCACCCGCGACTTGTGCGAGATGTCCTGCACCGTGGCGGGACCGAGCTCGAGCGAGGCGACGTACACCTGCGCCTCCTTCTCGGAAAGCCCCAAACGCCTGAGTTCCTTCAGCACCTCGTCCATATGTCACTTTAGTCTAACACATTCCGGATGGACTCCCAGGTGAGTCGCGCCGTCTCGTCCCAGGAGAACGTCTTCACCCGTTCACGTCCGCTGTGCGCGAACGACTCCCGCGTCGCCCGGTCGTCGGCCATGCGAGTCAACGCTGCCGCCAACGCCTGCACGTCGCCGACCGGCACGAACAACGCCGACTCCCCTGCCACTTCCCTGAACACCGGGATATCCGAGGCGATCACGGGCGTTGAACACGCCATTGCTTCTAAGAGCGGCATCCCGAATCCTTCGTAGCGGGACGGGAACACGAACGCGGCCGCCTCGCCCATGAGACGCGCGACGTCGTGTTCGGGCACGTACCCGATTTCCCGGACATCCTTTTCGTATTTCGAATTCCGGATTTCGGATTTGATTTCTTCGTAGCCGTAGCCTCGCGGACCCGCGAGGACCAACTCGAACGGATCGTCCGCGGGACGAGACGCCTTGAACGCGGTGAAGGCGCGGACCAGGTCGGCCACGCCTTTCTTGCGCTCGAGACGACCGACGAAAAGGAAGAACGGTTTGCGGGGGAGGGAGCGCCGTGACATCACCGACGCGAGGGGAGTCACGACGATCCGAGAAGCGTCGACGCCGTACATCTCGACGATCTCCCTGTTGCTGAATGCTGAAACGGTGAGCAGGAGATCGGCGCGCGTGACCGCGTCCCGCGTCACCCGTCCGAGCGTCTGACGCGCTTCGTCCGAGTACGCCTCCGGCACCCGTCGAAACCCCACGTCGTGCACGGTGGTCACGGTCTTCCGCGCCGAGACGATCGGCAATCCTTGCGACGGGACGAACAGGAGGTCGGGCCGTTGGAGCATCATCTCGAGCGATACGCGGATACTCATCCATCCCCTTCCGGGCCACGCAAGGACACGGGATTCCCAGCCCTCCGGCAGATCGGACAGCGGCCTCGCGAGCGGCGTGGGCGACAACAACACCACGCGTTCGCCTTCCCGCAACGCCTGTTTCTTCATGGCCTCGATCAGGTGGAACGCGTACCACTCCACGCCGGTCTTCTTTTCTTTCCCCGCGCTCGAGGCGTCGATGGCGATGGTAGACATAACTTGGTCGGGCGACACGAGCCGGATGGGTGTCAGACCGCAGCCGCAGCGACCGGAGGTCCCGCAAGGCAAGGGCGGATACCCGTCCGGCGAGAGACTAGCTGGTGAAGATGCTTCGTTTGTACGCTTCGAGGTTCTCGAGCGCCACCCCCGTCCCTTTCACCACGCACTGCTGCGGATCCTCGGCCACGAAGGTGGGCACTCCCGTGGCCTCGGCGAGCAGCGCGTCGAGGTTGCGCAGCTGGGAGGAACCCCCGGAGAGCACGATCCCCTTGTCCATCACGTCCGCCGAGAGCTCCGGCGGGGTCTTGTGCAGCACCTCTTTCACGGTCGCGATAATCCCTTCCAGCTCGTTCTGGATGGCGGCGGTCACGTCGTCGCTCGAGATGTTCACGATCTTGGGGAGCCCGCTCATCATGTCGCGCCCCTTCACGTCCATGGTGAGCTTCTCGGGCATGTACATGGCCGAGCCGATGGTGATCTTCACGTCTTCGGCGGTGCGCTCGCCGATCGCGAGCCCGTATTTGCGGCGCACGTACTCCCCGATCGCCGCGTCGAACTTGACCCCGCCGATGCGCACCGACTCGGACGCCACGATGCCGCCCAGCGAGATGACGGCCATTTCAGACGTGCCTCCCCCGATGTCGATGATCATGTGTCCCGAGGGGCTGCCGATCGGGATGTTGGCCCCGATGGCGGCCACGATCGGTTCCTTGATCACGTACGCCGCCTTCGCGCCCGCCGCGATCGCCGCGTCGATCACCGCGCGGCGTTCGGTCGAGGTGATGCCGCCGGGCACGGCCACCATGACCTCGGGACGGAACAGCCGGACGCCGCCGAGCGCCTTGTTGATGAAATACCGGAGCATCGCTTCGGTGGTGCGGTAATCCGCGATGACGCCGTCCTTGAGCGGACGGCGCGCGACGATGGTGTCCGGCGTGCGGCCGAGCATGTCCTTGGCCTCCTTCCCCACCGCCAACACCTTGTTGTCGATGGAAGAAACGGCGACCACCGACGGCTCATGCAGGATGATCCCGCGCTTGGGAACGTAAACAAGCACGGTCGTCGTTCCCAAGTCGATGCCGATTTTTTTTGCGAACATATTTCACAGATCCACCTCGAACACCAGGTCCTGATCCAATTTCGTGTTCAGATTGTAGGTGTCATCCCCCCACCGGCTCAGGTCCTCGGGGACGGACGCGTCCGTGAGGTTCTTACCAAAATCGAGATGGAGCGTCAACCCGTTGTCCGCGGCTCCGGCCTGCTTGAACACCGCGAGCCGGTACGAGCCCGAACGGATGGCATCCACCACGCTCTGCGCAAGCAGGTATTCGAAGGCGAGTTCGCGCGTCTGCCCGGGTTCCACCGCGGTGAAGGCGCCGAAGGTCGTGAACCCGAGCTCGGTGAACACGTCCGGGCTCCCCGCCGCGAGCGAGGGGTTCCTGATCTTGTCGTCGGCGAGCGATCCTTCGACGCGCAGGAGCTTGCTGCCGTAGGGCGCGTACACCCGCGTGTAGGTGCGATAGCGCGTGGTCTTCCAATCGAACCGTCCGGCGTGCTCATAGCGGATGGTGGTGCGACCCACGTACTCCCCCGAGGCGTTTTGCGCGATCGCGTACCGCACGGAGCGATGCACCGACGGGTCGCTCTTCAGGCTCGCGAGGTTCGCGTCCACGACCATGAGCGCGTCGCCCCACGCGGGCGTCTTCACCGCGCCGCCCCAGCCCACCGACGCGATCACGGCCTGGGCCTTCGCGTCGCGGCTGTAGAGCATGAGCCGTTTGTCGACGAGCGCGCGTTCCACGACGGTCGCGAACGCGCTCCATCGCGAGCTGGGGAGCGCGTACACCTCGGACTTCATCTTTTCCACGAGTTCGGAGAGGATCGCCTTGCGCTGCTCGGGCGGGATCCCCTGCCCCGCGTACCCGAATTCCACCTGGTATTCCAGGCGGTCGGCGACGTTCTCGGGAGTGAACGTCTGGCCCCCGGCCTCGAGAGGGCCGGTCAGCCGCAGGAGGTCGGCGGCGAAACCGGTCGTGAACCCGATCACCCCGTCGAACGCCGTCGGCGTACGGCCGCTCGCGCGTTCCTCGAGGGCGAACAACCGCAAGGAGGTTTCCGCTGAGACGGCGAAGTCCGGCGACCAGTTGGCGTCGCGGAAGAACCATTTGTCCGCGCCCAGATAGCGGTTGAGCGGGGGCGGGGGCGGTTCGGTCACGCCGTGCGCGGCCGCGCCGTCGAGCTCATATACGTCGTGGGTGGAGAGCGAGGCGATGTCGGCGTCCTTCACCTCGAGCACGCCGTAGGTGCCGATGAACCCGCCGCCGGGCCGGAGCTCGGTGTCGTTCAGGAACTGGAGGAGCGCGGTCTTCGTTCCGTCGGCGCCGGCGAACGCCGGAAGCACGCGCGCGGCGCGGGCGAGGAGCCGCATCATGGCCTCGAGTCCCGCGAGCTTCGCGTCCACGGGCGCGAGCGCCGCGAGGACCGGCGAGGAAAGCGCGGTGCGGTCGAGGTCGGACAGCTCGTCGCGCGCGATCGCGATGCTCGCCACCGTCCGGTCGATCTCGTCGGCGGACGAGACGAGCCGGCGCAACATGGCGCGTTTCGTGTCGGACGGCAGGTCCTCGAAGCTCACGCGGCCGCCGGCCCCTTCGGCGAGGTCGGCCAGGTCCTGCGCGGACAACCCCGACAACCGCACCAGGTCGGCGCCGATCTCCACCGCTTCCTCGAGCGCCGCGACGACGCTGCGGCCGGAATCAACCAGCGCCGCCGCCGCCTTCGCGTGCGTCCCGACCCACGGGAGCGCCTTGAGCGGCGCGAGCGCGGACAGATGCCGCTGCGCGCGATCGAAGGTGTCGTCCGCCAGGCGCAGGTCGACGAGCGCCGCCTCGAAATCCAACGCCTCGGCGCTCTCGCGCGAGCGCTCGAGCGCGTCACGCCCGTCGGAGGCCGCGGCAAGGATCGCTCCGACGGCGACCGCGAGCCAGATGGCATATCCCACGAGCGCGAGCGCGATCACGGCGAACAGCGGCCCGAACACCCGCCGCCGCTTGTGGCGGCGATGAGTCGGAGCCGGTTCGACGTGGTGCAGGAAATTAGCGCTGTGGGACATGTTTCCCCCTCCATTTACGATAGTAGTATAGCGCACTCTTGAGCTGCACGCGGGTGAGCGGATTGAGGATCTGCTTCAGGAGCGATCCTTCCGCGGTCTCACGACGGTGGTAATGCACCATGCGCGAAAGCGGGTGATACGCCACCTTCCATCCGGCTTCCCAAAAGCGACGGCACCAATCCTGGTCCTCGAAGTACACGAAGAACGCCGGATCGAACCCGCCGACCTCATCCACGGCTTCGCGGCGCGCGAACATCGACGCGCCAAGCAGGTAATCCACTTCGCGCGTGTCCGCATGATCCCAGTCGGCCATCACGTAGGCGTCCAGCACGCGGCGGGCGCGAGGGAAACGGGAGGCTCCCGGCAGCCGGCGCCAGGCGATCACCTCGGGATCCATGAACCGGAAACAGCTCGCCTGCACCGATCCGTCCGGATGCAACAACTGCGGCCCGCACATCCCCACCGTCGGCGAGGCGTCCATGAACCGTACCAGCTCCTCGAGGCTCCCCGACGTCATCGCGATGTCGGGATTGAACACGAACAGGTACCGGCCGCGCGAAGAGGGAATCGCCAGGTTCATCCCGGCCCCGAATCCAAGGTTACGCGGGGCAACGAGCACGCGCACCTCCGGGAACTCGCGCCGTACGGCCTCCTCCACGCGGCAGGCTGGGTTGTTGTCCACCACGATTACCTCGTAACGCACCTGCGGAGCCGCGCGGCGGATCCCCAAGAGCGTCTGCCGAAGCAACAGCGGGGTGTTGTAGTGCACGATGAGGATGGAAACGTCCGTCATACGAACCAGCTCCGCATCTCCGAGGCGCTCGCCTTGCGGCGACGCATGATCTCACGGCGTTTGCGCCACATCCTCGGGATCCCGAAGACGGACGCGAAGAACGCGCCGAGCGTACGCGTCTCCAACAGGGCCACGTAGCCGACGCGGGAGAGCTCCCGCGCGCTGATCCACGGGAGCGCGATGAGCGCGTTCAACGCGAGTTCGTTCTTCATGAGCAGCCACCAGTGATTGCGCGCGGAATACGAGGAGCGCGTGACCGAACGCGCGCGCCGTTCACGCAGCCGCGAGAGGAACCCCGCCTTCTCGGTCCCGTACACCCCGCGATGATGGTACGCCTTGGCCTCGGGGAGGAACCGCGAGCCCCACCCGAGCAGGCGCAGCCGCCACGCGAGATCCACGTCTTCCTTGTAGGCGAAGAAGTCGGCGTCGAAATACTCCTCTCCGGTCTTGGCCTCCTCAAGCGCGCTCGCGCGATACAGCGCGAGCGCCCCCGAGACGCCGAACACGCCGCGTGCCTGGTCGTACTGGCCCCGATCCACTTCCCCCGCCCCGCGATCGGCGAAGGACCGCCCGCGGGTGGCGCGCAACCCGGTGGAATCGATGAGGTCGCTCTTCATGGTCTCGCGCACCCCTTCTTCTTCACGAGGTTCCCCGAACGCGCGAAGCAGCTTCCCGCCGACGCTCCCGAGTCCGGGGTGCGCGTCGGCTTCCGCGACGACGCGTTCGAGGTAATCGGGTTCGAGGATGGCGTCGGGGTTGGTCACGAGCACGTAACGCATGGCGCGTTCGTCGGGGCTCCAGCGCTGCATCGCGTAGCGGATCCCCTGGTTGTGCGCGGCCGCGAACCCGAGGTTGCGCGCGTTCAGGATGGTGGTGGCGTCCGGATGATGGGCGCGCAGGTACGCGTTCGTCCCGTCGGTGCTCGCGTTGTCCACGATCAGCACCTGGAAGTCCTTGAACGTCTGCGCGGAAAGCGAATCCAACAGTTCCGGCAGGTACCGAAGGCTGTTCCAAGCGACGATGGTGACCTGCGCCCTAGCCATATCACCGGCCCTTCTTCGTGACGTTGAACCCGAGGTATCTGCCGAGCAGGAAGCGCGTCTGCGCGTCGATGGCCGGCAGCGCGCCGAACGCGATGAACGTGACCGGGAGGAGCATCCACTGCGCGATCATGACGAGCCACGCCCATCCCTTCACGGTCTTGGGCCGTGGCGGAAGCAAAGTGAGCGACAGGATGCCGGACACGAACACGCCGGCCATGGCGAGCTGCATGATCTGCTGCAAGGTGAACGGCGCCGCTTGGATGAGCGCGTCGGGATCGCGCACGAGGGCGAGCGGGAGCTGGCCCAGCAGGAAGATGAGCAGCGGGGCCGTCGCCCAGGTGTACATCCCTTCCAGGTGGTTGAAGAGGTAACGGAACTTCTTCGAGAACGGGATGCGCTTCTCCCGTGAGAACGCCGCGACCATGGCCGGCAAGTGCTCGACCCCCCAGGCCCATCGGCGCTGCTGCTTGTACAGGGCCTTGAGCGACTCAAGATAGGTCTTCCCGGCCACCGTGTCCATGGACACCGGCAGGTACATGGGAGTGACGCGGTAGTCGCCGTGATAGTGCACGAACGCCTGCAGGAAGATGCGGCTGTCCTCGCTCACGATGTCCCTTTGCCAGAACCCCACGTCCTTGAGCATCACCCAGGGCATGGAGTGGCTCGAAAAAGTCCACAGCCGTTCGGGACGCGCGAGCTCGCCCATGAGCCAGAAGGTGGTGCCGAACGCGGCGATGCGCACCGGCGCGGGCGCGGTCCAGATGGTGTTCGAAAAGAGCGCCACCGGCTGGTAGCTCGTTCGCGTGGGATTCGGGACGGTGCGATACAAGTACGTGAGGTAGGCGAAATACTGCGGATGCACCACCGTGTCCACGTCGAACGCGGACACCACCACGTCCTCGTCCTTCACGTCCGGGAATTCGGCCTCGAGCACCTCGGCGACGCGACGGCCCGCCCAAGCGAGGTTGGACCCCTTTCCGGGGATCTCATCCGGGAGCCCTTGGGGGTGTTCGGTCACGATGATCTTCTTGAACCGGTGACCGAACTCGCGCTCGATCGCGGCCGCGTTCTTGCGGAAGCGGACCGCGTCGCGTTCCTCGCCGGCGAGCACGACGATCATGCGCTCGTGCGACGCGTGCGCGGACAGGAACGACCGGAACGTCGAGCGGATGACCGGCAGTTCTTCCTTGTAGGTCGGCAGGAACACCAGGTGATGCACGCGGTCCGATCCGGCGACCTCGCGCACGCGCGCGGCCCAGTCCACCTTCCCGGCCCGGCGCACCGCGATCCAGGCCACGAACAGGAAGATGACGAAGTAGGCGACGCGGAAGAACCAGTACAGGTCGAACACGATGATGAACACCACCACGTACACCGGGGCGAAGAACGACAGCGCGACGCCCAAAAAGAAGGTGCTCCACACGAGCGATCCGGGGAGAATCTCCCAGAAGCGCATCCGGCCATATTTGTACCCGTAAAAGCCGTCCATATCGGGGGAAACCTTAGCAAAAAACCGCCCCGGAATCAATCCCGACGCTTCGGTCGGGAGAGCCCGGGGCGGCCTTTGATTTCCTACCGTTCGCTCGAGAGGTCGCGGCGCAAGCGCTCGAGGACGCGGTTGGCGTGTTCCTTGCCGCCCAGGCCGAAGGCGAGGCCGCCGGAAAGCGCGAGCATGGCCACGAGGCCCGTGAACAGCGTGTTGATGATCGCGGTCGCGATCTGCAGCTGTACCAACGCCGCCATGAAGCTGAACACGAGGATGGCCCACTTGGCGATGCCGGAGAGGAAATCGGCGCTCGAGAGCTGCGCGGCTTCCACGGCCGACTTCACCACGTTGCGCACGAAGTTCGCGAGCAGGATCCCGGCGAGCAGGATGATCACCGCGATGATCACGTTCGGGACGTAGAGCACCACCTGCTTCAGGTAATCGGTGACCTGTTCCCAGCCCAGGATGTCGGTCGCCGCGATGAGCGACACGATGACGAAGAACCACCGCACGATCCATCCAAGCAGGTGCCCCACGTGCAGGCGCAGCCCGACGCGCTCGAGCGCGGCCTTGAGATCGAGGCGCGAGACGAGATCGTCGAGGCGCAGGAGCTCCACGGCCTTCTCCACGATGCGGGAGAGCACGGCCGCGACCACGAGACCGGCCACGAACACCACGACGGCGGCCAGCACGTTCGGGAGCGAGACGAGGATTTCGTCCCAAAGGCTGAGTAATGAATCCTGGAACACGTTCACGGTCGGCGTCATAAGACGGACGATTGGGTGATTAGAAGGGGTCTGTGCTACCAGCTATATCCCTATTACGGGCTGTGCGCAAGGGAGTTGTTCACACCCGTTTCGGGAGGGTGATGTGCGGCGGACGGTCGTACACGGGGACGGCATACCCGTTCCCCGGGCGGAACGCGCCGGCCGCCACCAGCTCACGCAACGGCAATCGGGTCGGGTTTTCCGCCGTATGGACCGGAATGGAACGGGCGAACGCGATGGCGTTCGCGAGCGTGGTCGACGCGCGGATCGCCGTGAATGCGCCCGGTCCGTTCACCACCAGCACCGCTTCCGCCTCGTCGATGGAACGGCCCTGTTCCTTGAGGAACCGATCGATCGAGGACAAACAGCTCTCGGGCCCGGATGCAAACTCGGTTTCGCGTACCAATCCCCCGTCTTCCACCCACCCGACGGTCAGGCGGTTGATGTCCTGGGCCAGGATGGCAAGCGCCTTCATACCCCCAAGCGGTTGATCATCACCACCTTTTCCCCGCCCAAGATGGACATGAGGAACCGGTCGGCGACCTGTCGGCGGTACAGGAACTCCTCCTTGGGAAGCAATGTGTAGTTGATCTCGTGGCCCAAGTCCCCCTCGAACTGCACGATGGATCGCTGGAGCTCGGCGGGATCGATGGACCCGACGATCACGATGTCGGTGGGCACGTCGCTGCGTTCCACGAACCGTCCGGTGAACGCGAAGTATTCCACGTTGCCTCGCTTCTCCAGCTCCTGAACAAGATACTTCTTCAGCAGGATCTGCATCTTCTTGAACATGGAGCGCAGGTCGTCACACAGCACGAAATCCATGTTGACCGCGTAGTACTTTTTCTTCTCGGCGAGCGTCGCGCCAGGGCGTGCTCCGGCCGTGCCCGCCTTCTCGACCACCAACCCGAGCTCCACCAGGTTTTTCAGTTCCCTTCGCACCGAATTGAGCTGCGCGTCGATCTTCCTCGTAAGCTCCCGCACGAAGTAGGCCTTCTCGGGATTCATCAAAAACAACCCGAGCAGCCGCGCACGTGTCTTTGAGCCAAACAACTGTTCAAGCTTGAATTCTTGGCCACTCACATCAGGAATCATCAGGGGTCCGTTGCCGCTCGTCCAATGTCGGGTATAATCTTACACATGCGAGAAAAACCGGCAAGCATGGAACCGAACACGAGGCTCAAGGCCGGCACCTATGCCGACCCGAGCCCCTCCCCCGCGGCCCCCCGCACGACGCTTTGGCCGCTCTCGGGCCGGGACGGGTTCGTGTTCGCGTTGTGCCTCGCGCGCCTCAAACGCCCGTCCCCGGACGCGAACCTCCTGTGCCGCACGGTCGAGGAGCAGGTACAGAGGCTTTCGGCGTCATTCGGGGCGGGCGACCATGCGCAGCACCGCTTCGAGGAGTTCCTCTCCTCGCTCAACGCGAGCGTCTCGGAGCTGGTGCGCGCCACCGAGTGGTCGCTCCCCATCAAGGAGTTCCACGCGCTGGTCGGGATCGCCTGCGAGGAGGAGATGTACCTGTCCGGCACCGGAGACCTGGCCGCCCTGTTCCTCCACCGGACCCCTGACCAGCGGTACCAGGTGTTCAACCTGTCGCGCGGCATCCACACCGAACAAGCGCTCCCGACCTGGGAAAAGCCGTTCGCGGTCGTTCTCGACGGATCGCTCCATCCGGGCGACGTGTTTTGCGTGGCGAGCAAGGACCTGGCCCCGGCCGTGGGTAACGACGAGCTGTGCGCCATCCTCTCGACCCTTCCCCCCGCCGGCGCCGCGGCGCGTATCCGCCAATATTTCGCCTTCAACGACGTCCTGTCCGTGCTCGTGCTGCGCGTGGAAGCCGATGAGCCGGAGACGACCCAAGCCAAGCCGAAATCCGAGGTTTCGCTCTCCACGCTGGCCGCCTCGCGGGAGGAGACGCGACGGCTCATCGAGGACCAGGCCCCGAACGCCTCGCTGCTCCTGTCACTTTGGCAGCGCGTCTTCCGGCGCGCCCCCGCCTCCGATGCTCCGCGCCCGCGCTCCTTGTCGCGGGTGGTGCACGGCCTGCTCGGCGCCGGGAAAGCTCTCGTCGCCGCCGGGCTCTGGACGGGCCGGGCCACGGTGGACGTGACGCGCGCCGACGGACGCGCCCGCATCGTGCGGGAAACGCGCCTGCGCGCCGACGAGGTGGCGCGCGGATGGCTGCGCCGCGCCGGAAGCGTGCCGAACTCCAGCCGATACCTCGCGCTGGCCGCCGTCGTCGTGCTCGTCGCCTTCGGGGTGAGCATCTCGGTGCTGTCGAGCGCGCGAGCGCGGCATGCGGACGACGCCGCGTTCGAGACGCGCCTCGCCGCGGCGTCGGAGCTGCGCGAGGAAGCCGCCGCCGCGGCCATCTACCGCGACGAGGACCGCGCGCGCGTCCTCTACACCGAGGCGCTCACCACGCTTGCCTCCGTCGCCGCCGCCACCCGTGAACGCCAAGAGGCGGTCGCGAAGATCGTATCCGACATCGAAGCCGCGCTCGACCAGCTCCGCCACGTGGTGCGCCTCTCCGACTTGCCGCGCTTCGCGTCGCTTGAAGGCGCGCGCGCGCTCGTGAAAGTGGGAACCAACCTGTACGCGTTCACGGCCGCACGCGAGGTGGTGCGCGTGGATCCGGTCGGGAAGACCGCGACCGCGCTCCCCCTTCCCGACGCCTCGGTCGGCGCGGCACGGGAAGCGTCCGCCGACGAGACGGCCGCGTATTTCCTCGACGACCGTCCGGGAATCTCGCTGTTCGACCCCGAGCTCCTGCATATGCGCGTGACCGACCTCCTGCCGGACGCGGGCAACGACTGGAAGGACGTGGCCGCGTACGGCGACCGGCTGTACGTGCTCGAATCCTCACCAACCGACACGCAGGTGCAACGGTTCAACGCCACCGCGTCCGGATTCGGCTCCCCCACCGGATGGATCCGATCCAAGACGACCCCCCTTGCCGACGCGCGCAGCCTCGCCGTGGACGGAAGCGTGTTCGTGCTGCTCCCCACGGGACCGGTCCGGTTCGTGAGCAGCGGGCAAAGCGGGTGGGACGCCTCCGAGGTGGAGCCGGCCATGACCGACGCGCTCGACCTGTGGACCGACCTCGAGAGCGACCGCGTGTACGTGCTCGAGCCCGCCCAGAAACGCGTGATGGTGTTCGCCAAGGAAAACGGCGCGCTCCTCACCCAATACGTGGCCGACGCCTTCACGGACGCCACCGACCTCCTCGTGGACGAGACCGCGCAGACCATCTACGTGCTCACCCCCGACGCGCTCTACGGCTTCCGCACAGGACAATAGGCGAATAAAAATACCTTGCGACCGCAAGGTATTTTTAAATCCTTACTTCAGGGTGACCTGGGCGCCGGCTTCCTCGAGCTTCTTCTTCATCTCGTCGGCCTCGGCCTTGGCGGCACCGGCCTTCACCACCTTGGGGGCGGCGTCCACGATGTCCTTGGCTTCCTTGAGGCCCAGGCCCGTGATCTCGCGCACGGCTTTGATCGCATTGATCTTGTTCGGGCCCGCGGCGGTGAGCTCGACGTCGAACGAGGTTTTTTCCTCCGCGGCGGCCGCGCCACCGGCGCCACCGGCGGCCATCACCATGGCCGGGGCGGCGGACACGCCGAACTTGGCTTCCAGCACCTTCACGAGTTCCGCGAGGTCGATCACGGACATCTTCTCGATCTCGCTCACGAGGGAGGCGAACTTCGCCGGGACCTCGGTTTTCACTTCGTCTGACATAAGTAGAGTGCGTAGTTGGTAGTGCGTAGTGCGTAGCATGCAGGCCTTCCCTACGTACTACCTCCTACGTACTACGGTACGTTAATTAAGCTGCCTGCTTCGCACGAATCGCCTCCAACACGCGCACGAAGGCGGAAACCGGAGCGTACATGGTGCCCACGACGCGGCCCTGCTGATGATGCTTGCTCACGAGCTTCGCGAGCGCGGACACGGCCTCCGGTCCCACGAACTTCCCTTCCAGGATCCCTCCCACGATCTTGATCCCCTCCTTGTCCTTGCCTTTCGACAGGTCCGAGACGAGTTTCGCCGGAGCGACCTCGTCGTCCATCCCGAAGGTGGCGAGGATGGAACCCTGGAGCATGCCTTTCTCGGGCACAAGCCCTTTCTGCTCGAGCGCCTTGGAAAGCAGCGTCTTCTTCGCGACCGTGAGCTCGACGCCCTGCTCCCGCCCCTTGGCGCGCAGCGCGTCCGCGTCGGTCATGGTGTACCCCGCGATCGAGGTGAACACCGCCGCCTTCATGCGGCCGAGCTTGTCGACGAGCCCGGAGAGCATTTCCTCCTTTTGGGCACGAGTCTTTGCCATAAGATGTTGTTACGAACCTACGGACTTGCTACGAAACTACGAGATCGCGTGTTTGTTGTTTCGTGGCCGTCCGTTGGTTCGTAGCATTATTTAAAAAATTCTGCCAACCTGAAGTCGCAGAAATGGTGATGTGCCTCGACGGGAATTATGCCTTTCGGCCCCCGTTTTCTGCGGCTATTCGATTGCCCCGGCACTATACCCAAGGGCAGGGAGAGCGTCAACCGCCGACCATGGTCCCCGTGAACCGGTGCCCGCAGAGGAGCGCGTCGAGGTTCTTGAGGTCCGTCCCGTTCACGATGGCCACCTTCATTTTCGACGTCCGGGCCAGCTTCGAGGCCACCGGGTCGAACGGGGCGTTCATGCCCGGGTCCCAGGTCTCCCCTACCATCTCCTGAAAATCCTTCCAGCCGATCTCGCAGATGGGCTCGGCCTTGGGATTCTTCTTCGGATCCTCGCTATAGAGATAGTCGATGTTGGACAGGTTCACGATGAAGTCCGTGCCCATGCGCTTCGCGAGCCGCACGGCGACGTAGTCCGTGGACCATCCCGGCTTCCACCCCGCCCCGATCATGACCGGCTTCACCCACGATTTCGGGGAACGCGTGGGATCCTTCACCACGGCCGGATGCGCGACCCCGCGGAACATGGTGCGCAGCAGATGGCCGTTCAACCGGGTCGCATGGATGCCGAGCCAGTCGAGGTCCTCGCGCGTGAGGTCGGAAAGCTCTCGCGCGGCGTCCTGGTAGTGCCGCGCGGTCACGCCGCCGCCCACGACGATGAGGAACCGCCAGCCGCGGGAGACGTGGCGGAGGATGAGGTCGCGGAACCCCGTGAGGAACGCGGTGTCGATCCCCCGCTCGGGAGCCACGATGGAGCCGCCAAGGGACAGGACGAACGTGGGTCGGGACATATGGAAAGGGCGCCCGTAGGCGCCCGCTCATGTTCAGCTTTCGGATGCTTTTTTCACCAACCAGTTGGTCGCGACGCTCGTCAGCCACAGGAGGACCGCGGCGAGGAACGCCGGCGTGAACCCTTCGACCGTGAATCCTTTCACGATCGTGCTCACGAACCAGATCATGAGCGCGTTTATGACCAACGCGAACAATCCGAGCGTGAGGATGGTGATGGGGAGCGTGAGCACGATCAGGATCGGGCGGATGAGCGCGTTCACGAGCCCGAGCACGAGCGCGGCGATGAGCGCGGTGTAGAACCCGTCCACCCCGAATCCAGGGACGACGTTCGCGATCACCACGAGCGCGACGGCGTTGATGACCCAACGGAGGATGATGGAGGCCATATCATGCTTCGAACTTCTTTTTAATCTCCTTCACGTTGGCCTCCACCTCGGCGAGCCGTTCCTTGCACGCGCGCGCGAGCTCGAGCCCGCGTTCGAACCTCTTGAGCCCTTCGTCGAGGTCCGCCCCCTCCTGTTCGAACCACCGGGTGATGGCCTCGAGCTCCTCGAACGCCTTGGCGAAATCCATCTTCTTTCCTTTGGCAGCCATATCAGACCAACCGTTGTTTGCCCGTGCCGTTTATACGAAGAACGTTCGCATCGAACGTCCCACGGGACAATTGTACAGACACGTCCGTACCCACGACAAGTTCCGAGGCGTCGCGGAGGAGGGTTTTGCCAGATTTGACGATGCTGTACCCGCGCGCCAACACCCGGTTGGGATCCACCTGGCGCAGCACCCGCAACGCCCCTTCGATGCGTTCGGAGATATTGGGAATCCAGCGGTCGGTCGCGGTGCCGAACGCGTCGAGTTCCGAGGTGAGCCGTTCGCGCTGGCGCGACACGAGCGCGGAGGCGGACGACGCCGCGTGCTCCACGATGCGACGACGCGCGTCCAGGTTCGCGCGCAACACCTCTTCGACCCGACGCGTCATGGCGTCGAGCTCGTAGCGCACCTCGTCGCGGCTGGGTGCCACCCGCTCGGCGGCGTTGCTGGGCGTGGACGCCCGTACGTCCGCGACGAAATCGCACAACGACTCGTCGCGCTCGTGGCCCACGCCCACCACCACCGGCACGCGGCTCGAAAACACCGCGCGGGCCACGGACTCGTCGTTGAAGGCGTGCAGGTCCTCCAGCCCGCCGCCGCCGCGGGTGAGCACGAGCACGTCGGGCCGCTCCGATTCGCCCAGATGATGAAAATGCTCGAACGCGGCGAGGATTTCGGGGACGGCGTTCCCGCCCTGGACATGCACCGGGACGAAATCCACCTCGACCCCGCCCCAGCGGTTGCCGAGCACGCGCAGGAAATCGCCGTACGCCGCGGCCTCGCGGGAAGTGATGAGCCCGATGCGTTCCGGGAACCGCGGGATCGGACGCTTGCGCGCGCCGTCGAAGAGCCCTTCGTCCTGCATCTTCCGTTTCAACGCGAGGTACGCGCGCTTGAGCGCCCCCTCTCCCACCAACTCAACCGTGCGGACATCAAGCTGGAACTTGCCGAACCTGGCGCTCACCTTGGCTCCCCCGGTCACGCGCACGCGCATCCCGTCCTCAAGCGGCACGGACAGCTGCCACACGGTCATGAAGCACTTGAGCACCCCGCCGCCCTGCGCGTCCTTGAGGTCGAAGCCCACCCACTTGCCGTGGGACACGCGCAGATCCGACACCTCCCCTTCCACGCCCACGTCCGAAGGCACCTCGCGCAGCCGGTCGTTCACCAGGTCGAGGTACTGCGCGACGGAGATGACGGCCGGGACGGACATGAGGGCTTAGGGTTCGTTCGGCTCGATCACCAGCACGCGCTTCGCGCCCGAGAGGCCGGCCGTGGCCGGATCCCAATCATCCATCGCCTCCATGATGGTCGCCTCGCCATAGACGTACCCCTCGCCGCGGCGGGTGCCCGGGTCGTTCACGATGAACCCCTCCTCGGTCCAGCCGCGCAGGACGATCATGTGGTAGAGCGGGCCTTCGCCCGTGAAAAACGGGTTATGCAACTCGCGTCCGGCGGCGGGCACGAGGACCGGCCGGCCCGACAAGATCAGGCGCTTCAGGTCCTCAGCGCTCGGATCCTCGATCACCGTGGACGAGACGCCGTACGCCTCCTTCGCGAACAGCCCGGTCTGCCGCGCCGTCGTATCCTCGAAGAACCCGAACAAGCGGCGCTGCGTCTCGACCAGCGACAGGAGCGCCTTTTCGGCGTCCCGCGCGTCGATGAGGCCGCTGGGCTGCCCGCCATAGAACCGCTCCACCATGTACACGCTCGCTTCCTCGCAGGTCTCCTCGTGGACCTCGTCCCAGTTCGCGAACGGCGCTTGGGGGGTGAATGGGACGGCGAGGTTGAAAGCGGACGGAAGCTCGTCAGCGGGAGAGACGGGACCCAACGACGAGGGAGGTCCGTCCTCGGCTCGCGGGGTCTCCGACCGCTCGCCTGCGACCGGACCTCCCTCGTCGTCACCCGTCTCCACCACCTCCTCGTAGGTGATGGCGGGGGGGAGAGGCGGTTGGGCGGCGGCGCGGAAGACGTCCGAAACCGCCACGCGGTTGGCGTAGAGGAACGCCGCGGCCGCGATGGCGAACGGGATCAAGATGAGCTTCGCGCGAAGATGCATGTGGGGCTAATAAATAGGATAGGGCTTTGGATACGGATACGACGGGGACGGGACGCAACGCGTCTCCCCGACCTGCGGGCCTTGGCAGACCATGCGGTCCGGACAGTCGTCGGCCCCCTCGCACGCGCAGTACGGCGCGCGCGCTTCGCGGCATACGCTTCCGTCTCCGCCGGTGAAGCACAGCACGCCCGGGAACTCGCACGCGTCGTGCACGCCGGGACCGCTGAAACATTCGGTCACGCGTTCGTATCTGACCGCCCCCCCGGCCGCTTCGCAGATGCTTGGGGACGGGTGACCGTACATCACCTGGGTCGCGAGCGGCAAGGCCTCAAGCGGCACCTGCTCGGGCGCTCGCGAAGACCGGATCGCCCAGCTCGCCGTCACGATCACGAGCAGGAACAGCGGGACGAAGACGATGAGGAGCGTCCGTTCGGAGATCTCGCGGGCCATACTCACCGGGAAACCGGCGTCTCCCCTGCCGGCAGGGGCTTGGACACGGACGGGCTCGGGGACTCGATGATCTCGACCGTCGGCGTCCGTCGCGTGGCCGCGATCGCGAGGAGGGAGACGGCGACCAGGAACGCGGCGGCGCCGATGGCGATCGGGAGTTCGAGCTTGGATACGGATTTCATAGGCAATGTCCTTGGAGCCATTCCTTGAGTTTCCAGGTGGCGCGCACGTCATCCTCATTATAGTCCAAGATCTTCCGCTTGAGGGCGTCGTCCTTGGTCGCGAGCCATTTCTCGAACCACAGCACCGAGTTCGCGCCCGACGCGTCCTCGGCGCGCCAGGAAAACCCGAGGTAGCTCGCGATGTCCTTGAGGCTGTAAAAGGTGAGCGGGAAGATGACCGCGGTGCGCAACGCCACGTTCACGTCGATGAGGTTCCTCTCCAGCGCCTCGCGGGCGATGGAACTGCTCCCGTACTTCGCCGCGAACCGCCGTAGCACGTCGGCCTCGAACGAGCCGTAATGGTACACGGGGACGTCGAAATGACTCTCGATGAATCCGCAAAACTCCTTCCACATGCGTTCCTGATCCTCGGGCGAGGAAGCGAAGAAGGCGCGGTATTCGCTCTGGGCGCCGTCCACCACGAGCACGCCGAACAGGTAGTCCAGGTCGCGCAAGGGATCGCTCTCGATGTCGAAATAGACGGCGCGCTTCCCCTCGGGAAAGTCCACGGCCCCGGTGATGAGATGCGTGCCGTTCTTGATCGCCACGGCCTGGTCGCGCATGCGCTCGATGCGCTCGGGACGCACGTCCGGCGCCCGATGCGACAGGTCCTCGACGGACGCGGCGGCAAGCGCGCTGATCGTCTTCACCCCCGCCGCCTCGAGCCGCGCCACTTCCTCGCGCCACACGCGGTTGAGCAATGACAGGTCGTCGCACCCCTCCGAGAGAGCGCGGCATTTCTCGAACCAGGGGGATTGCTTGCACCCGCTCGTGGTGAAATGCGCCGGCTTTTGTCCGGCCACGATGCGCTCGATCTCGTCGAGGGTCAGCGCGTACGCGGTTTCGAACGGCGCGATGCCGTACGGGAGCACCGCGCGGTCCGGCGTGATCACGTATCCGCGTTCGGGCTTCACCCCTTGGATGCGTTCCAACAGCTCGGCGTAGAAGCATCCTTGGAACATGTGGTCGTCGCGCACCTCGCGCGTGGCCTTGAAATCCGCGGCCACGTAATACCAATCCCCCACCTTGGAACGGCCCTCCACCTTCTCGAGCACGTCGGGGGTGCCGATCCAATGCTTGTCGATGAGCACCGCGCGGTAAATGGTGCCTCGGCCCTCGTGCATGAACCGGAGCGTCTGCGAAAACGCCTCTTCAGGATCCTCGTAGGTCACCTCGGCGACGTCCGGACGCCCCGCGAGCAGTTCGCGCTGCTTCTCTCTGATGAGCCCTTGGTCCACGAGCAGCTCCATGAGCGGATCGTGCGGCTTGGGCGCGTCGGCATGCGCGTCGAAATACACCCAGTTCGGGCATTTGAGGTACTGGTAAAAACTGCGTTGGGTGATGAGGCGAGGCATGGGGGGATTATAGCAAAATTACGGATAAGAAAGGGTAAGTATCCCAATTGCCACCAGCCAGGTGGCAATTGGGATACTTACCCAACAAAAAACCACGCCGGGGGCGAGGCCTTCCAACATCCTGATCACGCTCCTGCGAGGCCAAGCTTTTGCTCGACGATCTCGAGCCTGCTCTCCAAGCGGTCGTACTTACCGCGCATGGCGATCAATTCGGTATCCAGTGCCTCGTGGAGCTTTGCGAAACGATCGATATGCGAAATCAGACGCTGTTCCGAAGCCTGAATCTGACCACCAACATACTCGCGCATGTCGTCTTTCGTGACCATGTTCTCCTTCAGGAAATCCAGGATTTCACCAGTGGTGATTTCATTGTTTCCCATACACGTTCAGCATAGCAAAACGCCTCGCGCCTGGCGAATCTATTCCTTGACGTACTCCGCCCTCTCGTACACGTTGCGCGCGTTCCAGAGCATCCAGCCGCTCGCGCCTGCGTCGCGGGCCGCCCGGATCTGCGCCTCGATGCGCGCCGCGGTGTAGATGGCGCCGATGTCGAAATCCTGGATCCACGGGCGGATGTGCGAAGCGCTTTCGCCTTGCGGCACGCCCAGTTCCTTCTCAAGCATTGCTTTCCCCGATTCGAACGAGTGCGTGGGCACCTCGTAGGGGTACAGCGCGGGGTTCCGGTAGCCCTGGAACCCGGCGGCGTAATGCGACGGGTAGGTCATGGGCGAGACGAAATCGGCGTGCGGGTAGGCGTCGATCAGTCGCTGGCCGATGTTGAAATCGTCCACGCTCTCGAAGGTCATCCCGAACAGGTCGAAAGACACCGGGATCCCCTCCTCCTTGAGCGTCCCGCCGACCGTCTTGAAGAACGCCCGCATCACCTCCTCCTTGGGAAGAGTCCCGTCGTAGGCCGGATAACGGATGGAGGAGATGGCCCCGTCCGAGGCGAAACGCACGTAGTCGTACTGGATCTCGTCGAACCCGCGCGCGTAGGCCTCCCGGCCGAGCGCGAGCGCGTAGGCGGCCACGCCCGGGTCCGCGGGATCCACCCAGGCGGCGCCCGTGTTGTCGCGCCACAGGCTCCCCTTCGGAAAACGGAGCGCGGCCTCGGCGTGCGCCGATGCGTACGCGCTGTCGCGCATCACCGCGATGCGCGCGATGCGGTACAGACCGGCGTCCGCCAACTTCCGCGTGAGCGCGTCGAGGCCGGCAATGACGGGCTGTTCCATGGCGTACGCGCGCAGCGTCTCGTCGTCCGGAACGAACGCGAGCTCCCCGTCGTCCATCTTGAGGTCGATCACGGCCGCGTTGAGCCCGGTCTCCCGCATGTACGCGAGCAGCTCGTCGCCGCGCTTCGTGCCGGCGGTCTGCGCGGTCCAGTAGATCCCGCGTACCTCCTTGGGGAGCGGCATGCGCACCTCCTCGGGAGCGGCCTCGACCACCGAGGGCACGGGCTCCGGCTCCGCGCACCCGGCGCCGACCAGGGCGATGGCGGCCAAAAGCAAAGGGAGGCGTTTCATACGTCTCCCCAGCATAGCATCTCCTTACGGTTTGTCCTCGACGGTCACCTTCGTCATCCGGTCGCCGCCCTTGATGGCCATCACCACCTCCATCCCTTCCGCCACTTCCCCGAAGATCGTGTGCTTGCCGTTGAGCCACGGGGTGAGCACGGTGGTGATGAAGAATTGCGATCCGTTCGTACCTGGACCGGCGTTGGCCATGGCGAGCAACCCGACCTTGTCGAACGTCGGCGTGCCCGGACCGACTTCGTCCTGGAACTTGTAGCCGGGGCCGCCCGTGCCGTTCCCGTTGGGATCGCCGCCCTGGATCATGAAATCCTCGATGACCCGGTGGAAGGTGAGATTGTCGTAGAATCCCTGGCCCGCGAGATACACGAAGTTCGACACCGTGAGCGGCGCGGTGTCCGGATACAGGTCAAGCACGATGTCGCCCTTGGCGGTCTCGATGCGGATTCGCTTCCCCTCGATTCTCTCCTTGGGGAGGAGGCCGGGGAACGCGAGCGTCTTCGTAGTCTCGGTCACAACAGGGGTCGGTTCAGGTTCGACGGGAGCGACGACGGGGGGATACTGCACGGAGGGAGCGGACGAACATCCGGCTCCAAGCAAAACCAGACACGCGGCGGCACATCCCGCCTTCGGAACATGGATCATAGCGTTCAGGTGCCCGAGGAGAGGCCGCTGGCGGCAGAACTCACCTGATCGAACAGGTCCTGCCATGCGGACGCTTCGGCCACGAAAGTCGAGGACAAAAGCACGCCGGACATGAGTACCATGAACGCGCCGAAATACGCAATCAGGCGGTGCGAGGCCATGGGCAGGTGCTGGCAGCTCGAGCAGCCGTAGGACAGCTGCGGGCCCGGCATGGGTTCGGGTTTCGGTTCGTCAGGCGCCTGCAAGAGCGACATGGGGGACAGGTCGTCGGACATCCTGGCGCGTCGGACGCGACGGACCGATTTCTTGGCTGGCATACGCGTGGGGATTCCTCCTTAGGATTGCGAACATGATATCACGGCCGCGCAACTCCCCTTGTGGACAAGGGCTGGTTCTCGGCGCAGCCGTCGGCGAGTTCCCACGCGACGGTGACGCGGGTCGAGCGGTCGTCGCTCACCACCTCGCGGCTCGTGAGGGTGCGTTCACGCCCCGGATGGAACAGGCCGCCGCAGCCGCCATTCGCGAGGGAATCGTCCACCAAGAAGAACGCGTCCGCGTCAGGCGCGACCGCGGCAGAAGCGGTGAACCCCACCGCGCCTGGCGGAGGGAACGAGAGGAGCGCGTCCAACAGCACCGGGGTCTGGGGAGAGGACTCGCCGGGGTCGCGGGGGGCCGGCATCCATCGGTCGATCCCCGGGATCCCTTCCGCCTCGATCATGCCGGTGCTCGCGTCCTCCACCGAGCTCGCCCGTCGCCAGGCAAGCACGGACGGGTCGTATCCCCACAGGGCGAGCGGCACGTCGCCGAACCGGCTGGGCGCCCAGTCGGACGCGGAGGAGAAGGTGAGCGTGAACGCCCCATGGATCGGGAGACCGCCGGACAGGATCAGGTACGCGGTGAACCCGTCGGTACGGGCGTCCGAGACCCGGGCGATCGAGGCGCCGTCGGATCCGCGCCATTCCACCGCGAGACGGCCGTCGTCGGACACCGCGCGGTGCCGGTCCGGATCAGGGAGCGCGCCGACCGCAAGGCTCCCGACCGCGATCGCGACGGACACGAGCACCACGGCGTGAGGAAGGCGGGAGGGAATCATGCGGAACGGCGGGTTCGGCGCGGACGGGCGGCTTTGCTTCGAGCGACCTTTATGGCGGCTTGCTGCTCGTCGATGCGTCGCCCGTAAGCGGCTTCGTCGTCGTGCTCCTGCTCGACCTCCTGCATGAGCACCGCCACCCCCGCGCCGGCGAGGGTCACGAGCACGGCAAGGAAGAGCCAGCCGAAAATCATACGCGGGAGGATATCCCGCGTAGTATAGCAAATCCGATCGGTTCCGCCTTGCTCACGAAATCGATCCGGTCGGATCATTTTCGTAAGTAATCATTCTTCCCATGGAAATCCTCCTCGGCCGAACTGGCCGTAGAGCGATGCGGCGCGGTACAGCGGGCGGGCGAGCGACAGGCGCTCGACGGCGGCCTCGGGACGGAAATCGTACTCACGACGCGTCACTTCGGTGAGATCCAACTTGGCGCCGCGCGATTTCTCGAGCACGCCGCGCACTTCGACCAAGATCGGCTCGGCGCGTCCCATGGTGTAGGCCACGGTCACGGTCACGGCCTGCGCGAGTCCTTGCGCCACGATCGAACGGGCCGCGTGGCGGGCAAGGTAGGCGCCGGCGCGCTTGTACGGGTCGCGCCCCGAAAGCGCGGTACCGAACGGCACGAGCGCCCCGTACGCGTCGGACTCGGCGTGGCGACCGCTCATCCCCGAATCGGCGTGGAACCCGTCGGTCACGAAGGCTCCCAGCGGGTTCACGTGGATCGCCGGCGGCTCCTCGCCCATGACGGGCACGATCACGCGCTCGATGAGCGCGCGTTTCACCTCGCGCGGCGAGATGCCGGCGCCGTGGCTCGCGAGCACGGTGACGGCGTGCACGCGGTCGCCGTCCATCACCACCTGCGCCTTGCCGTCGCTTTTGAGCCAGCCGAAGAGCGGATCCAGCCGCCGCAGCTCGTCGAGCCGCCGCGTCATGGCGTGCGCGTACACCACGGGACGCGGCAGCATCTCGCGCGTCTCGCGCGTGGCGTATCCGCGCACCACGCGCGTGTCGGTCGCGCCGCGCGGCGCGCCCTTCATCTCGTCGGACGGCTTCTCGACGTTCACGAACACCTCGACCTCGTCCGCATAGCCTGCCTCCGCGTACGCCTTCTTGGCGAGCGACGCGAGATCGAAATCCGCCCGCGAATCCACCTCGCCGGCCACCATGAGCATCCCGTGGCTGCCGAGCACGGACAGGTCCACGCTCGAAGCGGGGTCGCGGCGCACGAACTCGTCCACGAGGGCGTCCGCCACCTGGTCGCACACCTTGTCCGGTTGTCCGGCGCACGCGCTTTCGACCGCTTTCAACATAAGGTGCGAGAAGAGTAGCAAGTCCCCTGCCCTGTGTTCGAAAAGTTATCCACACCCAACCGTTTCTTGGCCAACCTTGAGCCCTTGTGTTCGGTTTTTGTTCGCATTACAATACGAACATAACACGAACAGCTATATGCCACCTCTTACCAAAAAGCAGGCCGAGATCCTTGCCCACATCCGCGGGCACATCGAGGAACACGGGTACGCGCCGAGTTACCGCGAGATTGCCGAACACTTCGGCCTCTCCTCCCCCGCCACGGTGCACCAGCATGTGAAGACGCTCTCCGAGAAAGGGATGATCGCCGTGGGCGATGAGGGCGAAGCGCGCTCCATCGAGCTCGTGGAGACCGGACAAAGCGCCGCGCTCGCCCTCGAACTCCCGCTGGTCGGCCTCATCACGGCCGGCGTCCCGATCGAAGCGCTCGAGGAACGCGAGACCTTCGCCGTGCCCACCCAGTTCGTGCTCGACGGCGCCAACTCCTACGTGCTGCGCGTGAAAGGACGCTCCATGATCGACGACGGGATCCACGACGGGGACTTCGTGGTCATCGAGCGCAACCCGAGCCCCAGGAACGGCGAAGTGGTGGTGGCCCTGCTCGACAACGCGTATGCGACGCTCAAACGGTTCTACCGCGAGACCAACCGCATCCGCCTCCAACCAGCGAACAGCGCCATGGATCCGATCTACGTGAAGGATTGCATCATCCAGGGCGTCGTCCGGGCCGTCATCCGCAAGTTCCAGCCGGTGTAGAAGAGAATAACCCTTATCACCCTTACCTCTATGTCTACCGCGACGCTCCGCTACTACGACATGACCCTTGGGTTCGTCCCGTTCCGCCAAGAGCGCGAGCTCGAGCGCTCCCTCAACCGGCTGCGCCTGCGCGTGTCCCGTCGCCGGTTCAAGCAAGCCGTGCGCGAGATGCTCTCACGCATGGATTATGCACGAGACGTGCGATGATCCGATCGACGTCGTCGTCTCCTTCACCGACGGCCGCGTGACCCCGCGCCGGTTGCGTTGGCGCGGACGCGAGTATGCCGTGGAACGCGTGAACCTCATCCATGCCACGAACGAGGGAGAGCGACGCGTGTTCTACTTCTCGGTGTCCGACCGGAACCATGATTTCAAGCTACGGCTCGACACCGAAGCGTTGCAGTGGAAGATGGTGGAATTATATGCCGACGGCTAGACGCATCATCATCCATGCCGACATGAATTCCTACTTCGCCTCCGTGGAGCAGCAGGCGAACCCACGCCTGCGCGGCAAGCCGATCGGCGTCACGGGCAAACGCACCGAACGCTCGGTGGTGGCCGCCGCGAGTCGTGAGGCGAAAAAACTCGGGGTGAAGACCGCCATGTTCACCTGGGAAGCGAAAAAGATCTGCCCGTCCATCATCCTGGTTCCGGGCGACCCCGAAAAGTACGGCGAGATCACCGAACGGTTCAATGCGATCTTCCGTGATCTTTCCGACAAGCTCGAACGGTTCAGCGTGGACGAAAGCTTCCTCGACGTCACCGAGACCGCGCGTGATTACCTGGGCGCGATCATGGTCGCGCAGATCATCAGGAGGCGCCTGCGCGAGGAGTGCGGCGAATGGATCACGGCTTCCATCGGGATCGCGAGGAACAAGCTGCTCGCCAAGGCCGCGTCCGAGACGATGAAGCCCGACGGGCTCGTGGTGGTGAAGCCGGGCGACGAGATCGCGTTCCTCGATTCGTGCGATCTCCAGGACCTGTGCGGGATCGGCCCGCGCACCGCCCGGCATCTGGAACGCCTGGGAGTGACCACTCTCAAGCAATTGCGCGACGTCACGCTCGATACGCTCCTGCGCGAATTCAACAGCTACGGCGCGTGGCTCTACGCCGCCGCGCGCGGCATGGGAGACGACGAGGTCGTCGGCGACGAGGCGGATCCCAAATCCGTGGGCCATTCATACACCCTGCCCCGCGACGCGTATGCGCCCAAGACCATCCGACGCTACCTGCTGGGGCTGTGCGACAAGGTGGGATGGCGGCTGCGACGCGACGGATTCAAGGCGCGAAGCGTTTCCGCCTTCATCCGCTACGGGGATCCTTCGACAAGCTCAGGACATCGTTTCGACGGGTCCGGGAGCGAACATCGGTTCCGCGAGGGAGTGGACGACGGCCTTGCCCTGTTCCGCATCGCCTGGTCGCTGATCGAGTCCGGCCGCGACCCCGATCGTCCCATCCGCCTGGTGGGCATCTCGGCCGGGACGCTCACGCGCGGCGCGACGCAGGTTTCCCTCTTCCCGAAGGAATGCCGCACCGCCGCGGCGGTCATGGCGCTCGACCGGGCCACGCGCCGCTTCGGCTCCCGCGCCTGGACGCGCGCCTCGCTTCTCACCACCCCCATCTTGGAACGGACCAGCGGATTCGCGTACGACCACGAATTATGAACGCCACCGCCTTCCGCCTCTTCATGAACAACAAAGACCACGCCCGCACCGTGTTCCGTCCGGGAAAACGATCGCGCGTGGTCATCCAGCGGCTCCGGCGCCCTAGTCGGCGCCGAACACGCCCTTGATTACCTGCTCGCCGGGGTCCGGGTTGCCGTCTTTCGCTTCGAGCGTGACTACGACGCGCGTGTATTCGTCCACGTCGGTCCCCTTCTCTCCCTCCCATCGGACCACGAACTCGCCCAGGTCGTTGGTCACCATTTCTCCGACGGAGAAATAATCGTACGGCACCGGTCGCACGATCCACGCTTCGTACGCGTGCGTCTCGCGGTCGATCGCGGGCGGATTCATGACGATCTCGAAATACGGCTTGCCGTCTTCCACCCCGCGTCGGGCGACGCCGACCTTGAGGCTGTCGCGCACGTCGTAGAGCGCGGCCTCCCTGTCCTCGATCGCCGTACGCGGGATGAGCGCGTCCGCGACTCCCACCCCCCTCGTCCCCCCCTCGGGTAGGGGGGATGGCGCGTCCGCGGCGTTTCCTTTCATGCGGAACAGGTACACGGCCCCGACGAACGCGCCGGCGATGAGTAACACGAAGAACGCGGTCGCGAGCGCGGGCATGAGCCGGCTCACGCGGCGGGAGGATCGGGAACGGGACGTGACGTATCTCATAGGTCATCCACGCGGCGGAGCAAGCTCTTGTACGGCACGTCCTTTCGCTCGCCCAGATCATCGAGCACGATCAGCGGCTCGTCGTCGTTCCCCCATTTTGGACGGAACGGCGACGGTCGCGGCGCGGCGCTCCGTAATCGAACCTCTTCGACGAGCCCGTCCGGAAGCTCGGTGAGGAACGGGGATGGCGCGCCGATCGCGAGCGAGTCGGTGAGCGAGGCGACCGGATAGGTGAGATACAACCGGTTCCGGGCGCGCGTCGCGGCCACGTACAACAGGCGGCGTTCCTCTTCCATCCCGCCCTCCTCCCCCATCGCGCGCGGGTTGGGGAATTTCCCGTCACACAGCCCCATCACGAACACCGCGTCCCACTCGAGCCCTTTGGCCTGGTGGATGGTCGAGAGCACCATCTTCTCCTCATGTTCCGCCTCGCCGTACTGCCTGCCCGCCGAAGCCTTGGCGAAGGCGGGATCCGTGAGCGACACCTCGTCCAGGAATTTCGTGAGGTCGTCGTACCCGTCGGCGAACACGGCGAACTGTTCCAGGTCCTCCAACCGGTCGCGGAAATCCGGATACTCGGCCTCGAGGTAATCGCGGTAGCTGCCGCTCGCCACCTCGCGCACCATGTCCGCGGGCGTCGACGAAGAGGCCGCGGCACAGAGCGCCACGCGCGCCGTTTCCCATCCGCGCGCGGCTTTGCCGGACACCGGCGTCCGCTCAAGCGCTTCCAGGATGGTGGAGGAGCCGCGCAGCCCGTCGATGATCTTCCCTGCCGTCGCGGTCCCGATCCCGCCTTGCAGGGAAAGCACGCGCATCCAGGCCGCCTCGTCCTTGGGGTTCGCGATGAGGCGCAGGTGCGCGACCGCGTCCTTCACGTGCGCGCGCTCGAAAAACTTCATCCCGCCGCGATAGTCGTAGGGCACGTCGCGTTTCATGAGCTCGAATTCGAGCGCCTGCGAATGGAAGCTCGCGCGGAACAGCACCGCGATCTCGTTGAGCGGCACCCCTTCGTCGCGCAGCTCGAGCGTGCGCTGGGCGATGAACCGCGCCTCCTCGGCGTCGGTGCCGGCCGGGACCAGGTTCGGGAGTTCTTCCGAGGGCCGCACCGCGCGCAGCTCCTTCTTGAACTGCCCGCGGTTGCTCGAGATCACCCCGTTCGCGAGCGACAGGATGTCGGGCGTGGACCGATAGTTGGTGAGCAGCCGGAAGGTCTTGGTCCCCGGATACAGGTCGGGGAACGACAGGATGTTCCGCACGTCCGCCGCGCGGAACGAGTAGATGCTTTGCGCGTCGTCGCCGACCACGAGCAGGTTCCGGTGCACGCTCGAAAGCTCACGGACGATGTTGGCTTGGAGCGCGTTCGTGTCCTGATACTCGTCCACGAGCACGTAGCGGAACTGGCTCGCGAGAGAATCCTTCACGTCCGGCCGCTCGCGCAACAGCCGCAACAGGAGGATGAGCAGGTCGTCGAAATCCATGGCGTCCGACCGTGCCTTGCGTTCCTCATACAGCTCGGCCACCCGTTCGACCGTCGGGCACAGGTCCAGGAAGCTGGGATATCTCGCCTCCAGCAATTCGCGGACGCCCTTGCCGGCGTTGCGCGTGTAACTCACGATCCCCTTCAGCACGGAGGGGCTCGGAAACCGTCGCGCGGTCGTATCCACGTCGAGATCCTTCACGCACAGCTTCACGAAATCCTTGGCGTCTTCCTCGTCCAGGATGGTGAAGGCGTTCGTGCGCCCCACCAGCGGCGCGTATCGGCGAAGCAGCCGGTTGGCCACCGAATGGAACGTGCCGCCCCACAACCCGGAGGCGTCCGACCCGAGCAGCGCCTGCACGCGCTCGAGCATTTCCCTGGCCGCCTTGTTGGTGAAGGTGAGGAGCAGGATCTCTTCCGGTCGGACTCCCCCTTCCAGGAGATAGGCGACGCGGTAGGTCACGGTACGCGTCTTCCCCGATCCGGCGCCCGCGAGCACCAGGCACGGCCCGTCGCCGCCTTCCACGACCGCAAGCTGCTCGGCGTTCAATTCGCCGGCGTAATCGATCCTGCGGGCCTTCCCCGAGGCCGGTTGGAGCATGAAATCCTTCATGGTGGGCGCATCGTAACACGCGGCCGCGGCAAAGAAAAAAGGCCCTGGGATCCAGGGCCTCGATGGCGGAGCGTGCTTAGAAGATCGCGCAGGCGTCACGCACGCTTTCGTGGACCAGATTGATCCTCTCCCGCGCGCGAGGGGCGTTCTCCGGGTCGTCCGAATAGCCGGTGAGGCCGTTGAACGCGTCCTTGAGGTGGGACACGGCGTCGACGACGATGGGCGTCTCGAAGTCGTGGTCCAGGTCGTCCCGGTCGATGCGATCGACGAGCGCGTCGAGCTCGAGCTTGAGGCGTTCCATGTCCCGCGCGGGCGGGACGAACTTGCGGCTACGCACCAGGTGCAGCGTGGTGAGGATCTGCTGCATCTGCCACATCTCCTTGAGGAGCGTGATGGAACGCAGGACGCGGCTCAGGCAGCCGTGCGCCTCGCCGTACACGCCGGCGTTCAGGTGGCTCGCCGCCTCCTTGAGGTCGTTCGCGATATGCCGGAAGGAACGCGGGCCGAAGGGACGCGCGTGGATGCGGGCGAGCACCCCCGCCCCTTTCACGAGCGCCCGCGCTTCCTTGCGCGCCGCCTGTTCGAGCGTCGTCTCGGCGGCCCTCCCGCCCGCGGGGCGGGAGAACACCGGTGACGCGTCATGCACGCGCTTCACGTAGGCCTCGCAGTCCCGGGTGAGCCGGTGGATCTGGTCGAGGTAGAGCGTGAGCAGGTACACGCGCTTGTCCATGAACCGGCCGATGTGATGCACGTCCTGGAGGCGCTTCTCCAGGAGGCCGATGGCGCTCCAGAGGATGAGCGGGAGCCGACCGGGATTGAACCGGCCGGCGCCGTCGGTGAGGCGCGAGGCGGCGTGCGTCCGCTGCAGGGCGCGCACCTTGCCGTCGTCACGGACGCCGAGATTCTCCCCGGTCGCCGCGAGGCCGGCCTGCTGGTAGGCGTCCTGCTGGTCGACGCTCGCCGTGGCGATGCCGAAGCTCGCATGGAGCATCCAGCGCAAGGTGTCGTTCCATCGCCGGTTGCGGGGAAGCTCCACCCACTCGTAGGAACCCCGCACGTCCGACAGCCCGCGCAGCGCGTCGTAGACGGTGCGGTAGGTGGAAAAGCGGATGTCGCTCTTCTCTTTCGAGCCGTTCTTGAGGTTGCGCGAAAGGACGTTGCCGACCCGCAGGTCGACGCCGTCGGATCGGTGCTTCACGTCCTGGGCGACCACGTAGAGCACGCCGTCGAGGATCACTTCCACCTTGAGCTTGGCCTTCACCCAGCTCTTCTTGTCCTCATGCTTCACCTCGACGGTGCGCGTGACGACCTTCGGAAGCCGTGGGTTGGGGATGTGGACCTGATCGACGACGAGGCGGAGGTTCCGACGGGCTGCAGTCTGTGTCAAAGGGCCTTCTCCATGTTCTGCCGTGACGTACGGCCTGCCGAGCCTACGTCAAAAACGCCTCCGCGTCAATCCCCTACTTCAGGTACCGCGCGCGGTTCAGCTGATGCTCCTCGAAGGTCCTCGCGTATTTCACCTCGCCCTCGGGCGTGGTGAGGAAGTAATAGTACGGGTTGGGTTCCGGTTGCGCCGCGGCCAGGATCGCGTTCATCCCCGGGTTGCTGATGGGGCCAGGCGGGAGCCCGGGATGCTTGTACGTGTTGTACGGGGAGTCGATCTTCAGATCCTCGTAGCTCACGCTCGGGTCGTCCCCGCCCGTGACGTAGTTCACCGTGGAGTCGGCTTGCAACGCCATCCCGATGTCGAGACGCTTGCGGAAGACGTCCGCCACCAGCTTCATGTCCTCGCTCGAACGCACTTCCCGCTCGATGATGGACGCGAGGATCAGGATGCGCGGGAACGCGTCGTCCTTCGCGACGCCGTTCTCGGCGAGACGGCGGTCGAGCGTCTCTTGCATCTTCGTCACCACGTCCTCGACGGTGGCATCGAACCGGAACCGGTACGTGTCCGGGAACAGGCGGCCTTCCAGGCCCTCCGAGGCGATCTCCCACTCTCGCGCCGTGACATGCGGGAGCGCCGCGCGGACGAGCTCCCCGATCCTCCGCGCCGTGAGCCCTTCGGGGATGGTCAGCTCCACCTCCTGCGCGCGCGTCGCGACGGTGAGCGTCGCGATCGCCGAGGCATAACTCATGGGACGCCGGAGCTGGTACGTCCCGGCCTTGAAGGATTCCGCCGTGCGGGTCACGCGGGCGAACAGCTCGAACCCGAACGCCCCGCGGATGACCCCTTCCCGTTCGAGGCCGGCCGCGACCGTCTTCACGGTCGCCCCAGGCTCGATCGTAAAGGACGCCGCCGCGGTGTCCGGGCCGGGGGCGATGAGCAGCGCGTCGTAGGCCGCGGTCCCGATCCAGGCGGCGCCCGAGATCAGGCTGGAAATGGCCAGGAATACCAGCAATCGGCTCATACGAATGACGACGCGCCATAGCTTACGGCAAGCCCGAGCGCGGCGCCAACCGCCACGTCGGACAGGTAGTGGACCCTCACCCGCACGCGTGCCCAACACAACAGCGTCGCGGCGACCGCGAACGCCGGCGCCTGTCCCCCTTGGCTCCACAGGAACGTGCCGGCGACCGCGAACGAGATCGCGGCGTGCGCCGACGGGAACGACGGGGTCTCGACCCACATCTTGATGAGCGCCTGCTCCCCGTTCCTGAACGGACGCGGGCGGCGCAGCGCGAGCTGCAACAGGACCGCGAACCCCCAGGCGGCAAGGATGGAAACCAAGAGCTCCTTGATCAGGGACGAACCGGCGAGCGCGGCCGCGATCAAGAGCGCGACGATCAGGTAACGCGCGCACCAGATGGCGATGGAATCGACGAGCCGTTTCATATGAGTTGCGGAGCGGGATCCGCCTTCACAGCAGCGGCTGCCCCGTCATCTCGGGCGGTTGCTTTAGGCCGAGCACCGAAAGCACGGTGGGGGCGACGTCCGCGAGCATCCCCACCGGCGGCATGAGGGAGAGATCCCCTTCGGGCACCTCGCCCGCGGGAGAGGGTTTCCCCTTGAACTGGTTGCCGACGATCACGAAGGGCACCGGATTGGTGGCATGCTCCTTGTCGATCTCTCCCGTCCGCACGTTCAACACCTCTTCCCCGTTGCCGTGATCGGCGGTCAGGAACAGCACGCCGTCCCGGTCGAGCACCTCCTTCACCACGCGGGCGATGCACGCGTCCACCGTCTCGTTCGCCTTCACGGTCGCCTCCACGTTCCCCGTGTGCCCCACCATGTCGGCATTCGCGTAGTTCATGATGACGACGTCGGTCTCGCCTTTCCGGACCTCGTCGATCACGCGGTCGGTGACCTCCTCGGCGCTCATCGCGGGACGCTCGTCGTAGGAGGCGACGCGCGGCGACGGGACGAGCGCGCGCTTCTCGCCCGGGAACGGTTCCTCGCGCGTCCCGTTCACGAAAAAGGTGACGTGCGCGTATTTTTCTGTTTCCGCCACGTGCAGCTGCGTGAGCCCGGCGTCCGAAATCACCTCGGCCAGGCATTTTTGGATGGCCACCGGCGGGTACGCCACCTCCACGGGAAGCCCGCGTTGGTATTCGACCATGGTGACGGGGAGCAGGTCCGCGATCGTCCGGCGCGGGAAGCGCGTGAACCCGGGGAGCACGAACGCCTTGGTCAGCTGGCGCATGCGGTCCGGGCGGAAGTTGAAGAAGATGATGGCGTCGTGATCCTGCACGGTCGCGACCGGCTGGTCGCCGTCGAGCAGCACCGTGGGCGGGAACTCCTCGTCATACACCTCGCCGGCGTAACTCTGCCGGATGGCGGTGAGCGGCTCGAGCGCCATCTCCCCCTTTCCCTCGGCCATCGCGTCGAACGCCTTTTGCGTGCGGTCCCACCGGTTGTCGCGATCCATCGCGTAAAAGCGTCCGCACAACGTGGCGAGCCGGCCCGTCTTCAGATCCTTCATCTTCTCGAGCAGCTTCCCCACGAAATCGATCCCGGCGTTGTAGAGCGTGTCGCGGCCGTCGAGGATGGCGTGCACGAACACTTTTTTCAGCTTATGACGCTTGCACAGCTCGAGCAGCGCGAAGCAGTGCTCGTCCATGGAGTGCACGCGGCCCGGGCTCATGAGCCCGATCAGGTGGAGCGCGCTGCCCGCGGCCTTCGCATGCTCGATCGCCTTCACGAACGCCTCGTTCGCGTAAAAATCCCCGCTCATGATGTCGCGGTTCACGCGCGGGAACGTCTGGTAGTACACGCGCCCCGCGCCGATCGCGAGGTGACCTACCTCCGAGTTGCCCATCTCCCCCCACGAAAGCCCCACCTCCTCGCCGCTCGCGCGCAACGTCATGGTGGGATAGTTCGCGATGAGCGAACGGAAGGCGGGCATCTTGGCGCGCGTGACCGCGTTCCCGGGCCCGTCGGGCGCCACGCCGAACCCGTCGAGGATCATGAGCACGGCGGGTTTCGGGCGTTTCTGCGCATCGGCCATAGCGGAGACATTGTAACCGACCCATGTTCCGCGAGGAAGGTGTTTCATTTTGCTTTTTGTCGCGACCGCGACAATTTCGGAAATGAGCGTTATTCGTCCTTCAGTTCGCGTCCAATGAACAATTTCACCCACCGGCCGCACTTCATCAGACGGAGAAGCTGTGAAAGTTCATTGGTTACGGATTTGTCCGTGTCCCAAACGCTTAAATGTACGTGTCGAAATCCCGCGCTCTTCAGAAACCTCCGCAGAGCAGTCCGAACATCGGACACGTGTTCCGGGATATCAAACGTGACGATGAGACGATCTTGATTCGGAAGAACTGAACGAGAGGCTCGAATGCGAAACCGTAACGTTTCTTCAAGACCTTTGGAGGTCAAGACTGAGACAATCTGATTGCCGACTCGGCGCTCGGCAACCAATCCATCTTCAATCAACGCCTTCGAGCCGCGTAGGAAACGTGCGCGTTCCTTCTTTGCGCTCATCTCGACGGCAATCCTTGTCCGACCGCGTAAACCAGGAGTCTGCATGAACCGGCGCCGATCCACGATCATGCCTCGTTCCAGACGCTCTATCGAGCGCGTGAGTCGATCGAGCGCTGCAAGACTGGCTGAATTGCGATGTGTCATGTTCGTTTACCAAATTGTCCCGACCGGGACAATTTCAGAAATATATTCTCAGTCGAGATAATCGAGCACGTCCCGGACGTGATGAATGGTCCGCCTCACTCTCTTCCCCTCCGGCGCCGTGTATGGCGTCCTGATGAGCAGTGCTTCCACGCCGACGTTCTTCGCAGACAAATAATCATACCGATAACTGTCCCCGACCATCAACGCTTGGGATTTGAGGATTCCTTGCCGCTTAAGGATCCTGACGATCAACTCCCCTTTTCCTTCCGGATAATCGCGAGCGGCGTAATACGCGTCAAAAAGGCGCTCGACGTCCAAATGCCTCATCTTTCCTTTCAGAAACTCGTCCGCTTCCTTCGGCGGATGGGGATGCGTCGAGATCAAGATCAACACCACACCGCTTCGCCGCAATTTCTTCAACGTCGGCACTGTCGTCGGTGTCAGGACCAGGTGGTCCAGATGATTCCGTCCGATCTTCGTGTCGGAATAAATCCAGTGAGGCTTTCTCGTCCGTTTGGTGGATTTCGGGTACCAAATGGTCCCATCCCCGTCGAAAAAGACGATGCGCTTCTTCTTCACATCACTTCCTCCTCGATCTCCATGAGCCGGTTGTATTTGGCGAGGCGTTCGGAACGTGACAGCGAACCGGTCTTGATGTAGTCGGCGTTCACGGCGACCGCGAGGTCGGCGATCGTGGTGTCCTCGGTCTCGCCGGAACGATGGGACACGGAGACCTTGTAGCCGCTCTCCTGCGCCAGGTTTATCGCTTCGACCGCTTCGGTGAGCGTCCCGATCTGGTTCACCTTGATGAGGATGGCGTTACCGCACCCCAGCGCGACCCCTTGTTGAAGCCGCGCGACGTTCGTCACGAAGAAATCATCGCCCACGAGCGTGAGTTTTTCTCCCGTAGCTCGCGTGAGGCGTGCCCACCCTTCCCAATCGTCCTCGGCGAGCCCGTCCTCGAGCGAGACGATCGGGTATTTCCTGGCCCATTCCTGCCACAAGGCGATCATCTGGTCGCTGGTGAGTCGCTGCTTGTCGACGCGCAACGCATACCGCTTTCGCCTGGCGTCATAGACTTCAGACACGGCCGGATCGAGCGCGAGCATCACGTCCTTCCCCGCCTTGTAACCGGCCGCGGCGATCGCCTTCATGATCGCCTTGAGCGCGTCCTCATTGCGCGCGAACGGCACGGCGTACCCGCCCTCATCGCCCACGAGCGTCGAGTGGCCCATCTTTTTCAAAATATCGCCGAGCGCGTGGAACACCTCCGATCCGCACCGTACGCGTTCGGAGAACCGTTTCTGCTGCGGCACCACCATGAACTCTTGGAAATCGAGGATCCAGCCCGCATGCGCGCCACCGTTCAGGATGTTCATGGTCGGGACCGGCAGGCGGTACCCCTTGTGCTTCAACTCAAAACATTCGCGCAGGTACGCGTACAGCGGCTGGACGTTGGACTTGGCGGCCGCGTGCGCGACCGCGAGCGACACGCCGAGGATGGCGTTCGCGCCGAGCCTGCGCTTGTTGTCGGTCCCGTCGAGCGCCACCATGCGCGCGTCGATCTCGCGCTGGTCGTCGGCGTGCATGCCCGTCACCGCCTTCGCGAGCGGGCCATTCGCGTTCCTCACCGCCTTCAACACGCCCAAGCCGCGGTAGCGCTTGGGGTTCCCGTCTCGCAGCTCGAGCGCCTCATGGCTCCCGGTGGACGCCCCGCTCGGGACCGACGCGGTCCCGGTCGAGCCGTCTTCCAACAGCACCGTGACCTGCACGGTGGGGTTCCCCCGGCTGTCCAGGATCTCGTGCGCGTGGATGGAATCGATCTTCGACATATCAGGTTTGGAGCGCTTCGATCCCCGGCATCTTCTTGCCCGCGAGGAATTCGAGCATGGCGCCGCCGCCGGTCGAAAGCAGGGTGAACCGGTCGGCGAGCCCTGCTCGCTCCACGAGCGGCACGGTATCGCCGCCGCCCACCACCGTGACGGCCGCTTCGGCGCGGTCGGCCACGGCCCGGGCGAGCAGGAGCGTCGCGTCGCGGAACCGCTCATTCTCGGCGAGGCCGAACGGCCCGTTCCACACCACGGTCTTGGCCCCTTCCACCTCGCGCGCCGCCTTCTTCATGCTCGCGTGGCCGATGTCCAGGATCATGTCCTTGGGACCGACCTGGGAAACGCTCACGTTGCGTTTCTTGGCGCGCGACGTGGGCGAACTCGCGACCACGACGTCAAGCGGGAGCAAAAATTTGACGCGCGCGTCCTTGAGCAGCCGTTTCGCGGAGCGCACCCCGTCCCCATCATACACCGAACGACCGACCGGAAGGCCGTCGGCGGCCAAGAACGCGGTCGCGAGCGCGCCGCCCACGATCACGTAATCCGCGTCGGGCAGGAGCTTACGCATGACTGGGATCTTGTCAGAGGCCTTGAGGCCGCCAAGCGCGAGCACGAACGGGCGCTTGGGGCTTTTCATCACCTTGGAAAGCACCGACACTTCCTGCTGCAGCAATGGCCCGGCGTACGACGGAAGCTGCTCGGCGATCGCTTCGACGCTCGCGTGCGCGCGATGGCACACGCCGAACGCGTCGTTCACGTATAGGTCGGCGAGCGAGGCGAGGCTCTGCGCGAACGCCGGGCTGTTGCGCTCCTCGCGCGCGTCGAACCGCACGTTCTCGAGGAGCAGCACTTCGCCGTCCTTGAGGTTGTCCACGGCGCGGGATACCGACGGCCCCACGATGTCGCGCGAGAATCTCACCTCGATGCCCAGCAATTCCGAGAGCCGCTTCGCGACCGGCCGCACCGAATACGCGGGCACGCGCTTCCCTTTCGGGCGCCCCAGGTGGGTCATCACGATCACGCGCGCCCCGCGCTGCCGCAGCCAGTCGATCCCGACCGCCGCCCGCGCGATGCGCCCGTGCGCGCCGTCCACGGCCTTCCCTTTCACGACCGGGACGTTGCCGTCTATGCGGACGAGCACGCGCTTGCCGTGCAGATCCGCTCCGTTCTTGAGCGTGCGCAAAGCCATATCAATCGTTCCGCATGTACACCATCGTCCCCTTCGCCCACAAGCGGAGCGCCTGGCGCCACGGAAGGATGGAGCAGAAATACATGAGGTCGGCGACCTTGCGCGCCACGTACCCCGGGAACCCGGTGAGCACGAACCGGCCAAGGTCGGCGATCGCGTGGTGCCCGCCAAGCGGGGTCACCGTCATCCAGTATTCCGGCGGGTTCCACGTGATGGCTGGGCGGCGTTCGAGCAGCCGCGTCACGTTCTCGGCGACGATCGCCGCCTCGCGCGTCGCGACCTGCGCGAGCGCCGGCACCCGGACGCCGGTCTTGGGATGCATGAACGACACGGCGTCCCCAAGCCCCCACACGTGGTCCTTCCCCTTCAATTGGAGCGACGGTTCCGCCATGAGCCACCCCTTGGCGTCCACCGGGAGCTTGAGCGATTTCCACGCCGCCGGCGGCTTGATCCCGCCCGCCCACACCACCACGTCGGCCTCGCGTATGCATTCCTCCCCGTCGTCCGCGATCGTCAGGCACGCGCGGCCCGGCTCGATCTTGTTGAGCTTGGTCCCGGTCATCACGTCGACCCCGAGCGCCTCGAGGCGTTTGCGGGCCGCCTGGCGCACCGGTTCGGGATGGTTGGGGAGCACCGTCGGCCCGGCTTCCACCAACCGCACGTGCCAGGCCTCACGGTCGAGCACCCCCGCGTCGGTCATGCGCTGGAAGAAATTGGCCAGCTCCGCGGCCGACTCGGTGCCGGTGGGCCCTCCGCCCGCGATAAGCACGCACACGCGGCGTTCCTTCCCCTTGCGGCGCGCCTCGAGAAACGCGGCGATCCGCGCGCGGATGCGAAGCGCGTCGGGAAGCCACTTGAGGAAGAACGCGTGTTCCTCGACCCCCGGGATGCCGAACGTGTTGGGAGCGCCGCCGCAGGCGAGGATGAGGTCGTCATAGGGAAGCGTGCGTCCGTCCTTGAGCGCGATTTCCTTCGCTTCCTCGTCGAGGCCCGTAAGCTCGCCACGCACGAAGTGCAGCCGGCTCTTCTTCACGCGGCGCTCGAAGTCCGAAAACGGGACGGCGACCCCGCTCTTGAGCTCCTGCACCGAGGCGCGACCCATGTCGGCATCGAGCCCGCCCGTGCACACCTCGTACAGGAGCGGCGAATAGATGTGGCGGGTCTCGCGATCGACGAGCGTCACCTCGAACGACTTCAACCGCGCCCGGCGTTTCACCAGCTCCAACGCGGCCCGGAGGCCGCCGAACCCTCCTCCGACGATGATGATGCGGTGCGGTCCCTTCACAGCTTCCCGATGTGCTCCACCATGTCGATGAGCCGCATCGAATATCCCCATTCGTTGTCGTACCACGCGAGCACCTTCACGAGGTCGCCACCGACCACGCGCGTCATCTCGAGGTCCACCACGCTCCCGTAGGTGCTGCCGATGAAGTCGCTCGAGACGAGCGGGACGTCCGAGACCCCGAGGATCCCTCTCCACCGCGCGGATTTCGATGCCTTCACGAACGCGTCGTTCACCTGCTCGGGCGTGACCTTCTTGGCAAGCACGAAGGTGAAATCGGAAAGCGACACGTCAAGAGTGGGCACGCGCACCGCGATGCCGTCGAACACCCCTTCCGCCGACGGGATGGCTTGCGAAAGCGCCTTGGCCGCGCCCGTGGACGTGGGCACCATGTTCACGAGCGCGCTCCTCGCGCGGCGCAAGTCCGGATGCCGCGCGGGCGGGAGCGAGTCCACCAGGTTCTGCTCGGCCGTGACCGAATGGATGGTGGTCATCATCGCCTTCTTCACGCCGAACGCCTCCTCCATGATCGCCACCACCGGGCCGATGGAGTTGGTGGTGCAGCTGGCGTTGTTCACGACCGTGTCGGTCTTCTTCGCGCCCTTGTGGTTCACGCCCATGAGGAAGGTGGGCGCGTCCTTGGCCGGAGCCGAGATGACCACCTTCTTCGCGCCGGCCACGAGGTGCGCCGAAGCGGATGCCTTGTCCGTGAACCGGCCGGTCGATTCGATCACCACGTCCACCTTGTGCTCCTTCCACGGGAGCGCCGTCGGCTCCTTCTCGGCGACCACGGGTATCTTGTGCCCGTCCACGATGATGTGGCTGGCATCCGCCTTCACCTCGTGCCCCCACGTGCGGAAGGTGGAATCGTACTGGAGCAGGTGCGCCAGGATCTTGGGCTCGGTGAGATCGTTGATGGCCACGAACCGCAGGTCCTTGCGACCCCAGCCGGCCTTGAACGCCGTGCGCCCGATGCGCCCGAACCCGTTGATGGCGACGCGTAACATAGGGGGAGTTGGCCCGCCTACGCTCCTTCGGAGCATCGGACGGGTAAATATTTGGGAGTTGGGAGTTGGCGGGACGAACGGGGGGAATTGTACCATTCGTCCGCCGCAAACGAAAACCGGCCCCGAGGGGCCGATTTCCTTACCCGATCTGGAACCGCGCGAAGCGGCGGACCTGGATGTTCTCGCCCAAGAGCGCGATCTTCTCCTTCACGAGGTCTTCGATCGTCTTGTCCTCGTCCTTCACGAACGCCTGCTCCACGAGCACGATCTCCTGGTACCACTTGGACAGGCGGCCCTCCACCATCTTCTCGAGGATCTCCGCGCTCTTGGCGCCGGCGGCGGATTCCTCGCGGATCATCGCCTGCTGTTTCTCCACGAGATCCACGGGCACGGCGTCACGGGACACGTACAGCGGGTCGGAAGCGGAAATATGGAGCGCGAGGTCCTGGCAGAGCTCGAGGAACGCCTCGTTGCGCGCCACGAAATCGGTCTCGCACAGCACTTCCACGAGCACGCCGAGCTTGCCCGTGCCGTGCACGTAGGCATGCACGCGGCCCTCGTTGGTCACGCGGTCGGCCTTTTTCACGGCCTTGGCGATCCCCTTCTTGCGCAGCATCTCGGCGGCGGCCTCCAGGTTCCCGCCGGCCTCCTCAAGCGCGCGCTTGGCGTCCATCATGCCGGCGTTCGTCATCTCGCGCAGCGTCGCCACGGTCTTTGCATCAATCATATCCTCCTTCTCGTTACTCCTTCTTTTCCGGGGCCGCGGCGGCCTTGAGCGCCTCCGCCTTCCCCTCTTTCACCGCGTCGGAGACGAGGTGGGCGATGAGCTCGATGGTCTTGGCCGCATCATCGTTGCCCGGGATCACGTACGCCACCGAGCTCGGGTTCACGTTGGTGTCGCACAACGCCACCACCTTGGTGCCGGTCACGGAGGCCTCGGTGAGCGCGGTCTTCTCGGTCTTCACGTCCACGATGAAGATCGCGTCCGGCAGGCGTTCGACCTCGGCGATGCCGCCCATCTTGTGCTCCATCTCCTCGATCTCGCGGTCGATCATGAGCTGCTCCTTCTTCGTGTACTTCTTGAGCTCGCCCTTCTCGCGCTGGTCCTTGAGCGTCTTCAGGCGCTTGAGCGTCTTCTTGATCTGCGGGAAGTTGGTGAGCGTGCCGCCCAGCCAGCGCTCGGTCACGTGCGGCATGCCGGCACGCTGCGCCGCCTCGCGCACCGCGGCCTTGGCCTGCGGCTTGGTCCCAACGAACAGCACGGTGCCGCCGCGCGCGGCGACGCCCTTCACGAAATCCAACGCGTCCTGAAGCTGCTTCTGGCTCGCTTCGAGGTCGATGATGTGCACGCCCGACTTGGCGCCGAAGATGAACGGTTCCATCTTGGGGTGCCAGCGGCTGGTGCGGTGGCCGAAGTGCATGCCGGCTTCCAGCATGTCGGCCAAAGCGGGGATCTTTGGCATATTTCTAATCCTTTTAGTCACCGACGGAGCGCGCCGGGCCCTCGCACCTTTTTAGAAAGGTGCGGGGGAGGATCCGGTCGGCCTTGGCCCGTCTGTTTGATTTAGTGCCGGAATCCTACAGAAACGGGCCGGAAGCGTCAAGAATGGCGGACATGCTAGGATGTCCATGACCTATGTTCTCTGTGCTGTATATCGAGGTGAAGCAAATCTACCGGTTCCTCCTGGCTTCGATCGCGGCGTTCGTCGGATTCGCCGTCGGATTGGGGTTCGGAATGAACTTCGGCGGGAACTATCCCGTGCCGTTCGAGTTTGCCAGGTTGCCTGGGTACGAAGGCACGGGAACATTCGGCAGCCTGTCGGGCGGGATGCTCGCCGGAATCGGTTTCGTGCTTCTGGGCTCGTTGCTTCGTGGGCACGGCCGCATCGGACGCATGCTGATAATCGGTCTTGGTCTGGCGGCGACCGAACTCCTGTTTTTCCACTTTTTCGCTCCGACAAACATAAATGACATCGGCACGATTCCTGTTCTCGTCATGTTGTTTTCCATCCTGATGGCTCCGGCTGCTGCCATGCTGACGGATGAGTGGTTCCGCACTCCTCCGGATCGCCCTCTCCTCTCTCGACCGGCCTTACTGGAACTCATCACGGTCATCATCCCCTTCCTCGGAATTTGCTATTTCATCAGCAAGATGGACTAACGAATAAACATCGCGTCTCCGAACGAATAGAACCGATATTCCTTCTCGATGGCCTCCTTATATGCCGCCAGGACGTGCTCCCGGCCGGCGAAGGCGGACACGAGCACGAGCAGCGTGGATTTGGGAAGATGGAAATTGGTGATGAGGGCGTCGATGACTTTGAAGTCGAAGCCGGGGGTGATGAACATGTTCACGTCGCCGGAGTAACCGTTCGTTGGGAGCTGGGGGCTGGGAGCTGGGGGCTGGGTTGAGGCGACGCCTTCGAGGGCGCGGACGGTGGTCGTGCCGACGGCGATGACGCGGCGGCCTTCGGCTTTTGCCTTGTTAATCGCTTGTGCCGTCTCGGACGAAATCGTCACATACTCGCTGTGCATGACATGCTCTTCGAGCGTCTCCGCCTTCACTGGCCGGAACGTGCCGAGGCCTACGTGCAGCGTGACGAACTGGAACTCGACTCCCTTCCCTTTCAGTTTCTCGATGATCTCCGGCGTGAAATGAAACCCGGCCGTCGGGGCAGCGACCGAGCCCGTCTCCTTCGCGTACACCGTTTGATACTTCGACGCATCCTCGGGTGCTTTCTCGACGTATGGCGGCACGGGCACTTCGCCGAACTGGTCGCAGAACGCGAACACCTCTGATTCCGGAATCGGGAACGCGAGCACGACGGAGCCATCCGGTTTCTTTTCGACCACCTTGGGTTTCAACCCGCTGATCTCGATGTCATTCCCCACGTGGACGAGTTTTCCCGGGCGAACGAGCGCGTGCCACAGCGACGCCCCTTCCATCACGAACTCGTGGGGGACAGGGCGCAACAGGAACACCTCGTATTCCTTCTTGAACCGCTTCCCCCGGAGCCGAGCCTTGAAGACCTTCGAGTCGTTCATCACCAGCAGGTCTCCGGCCTTCAGTTCGTCCACGATGTCGCGAAAAACCTTATGCTCGGTCTTCCCCGTTTTCCGGTCCAACGCCAACAGGCGCGAGGAATCGCGCGGCTCGACCGGGGATTGCGCGATGCGCTCGGCCGGAAGCGCGTAATCGTAGAGGGAGACGGGGGTGGGCATGAGAACGAAGGATAGCGCGAAATCCTTGACAGTTCAAGGGTGCGCTGGTAGATTTTCGCCATTCATTCCGCCGCATATGAAGACCGACATCCACCCCGAATATCATCCCAAGGCCAAGATTTCCTGCGCCTGCGGGGCCGCCTACGAGGTCGGTTCCACCATGCCCGAGATCGCCGTCGAGCTGTGCGCCGCCTGCCACCCGTTCTACTCGGGCAAGCAAAAGATCATCGACTCCGCCCGCCGCGTGGAAAAATTCCAGACGCGCACCACCAAGAAGGCGACGGTCGCGACCGGTGCCAAGGTGAAGCGCGCCAAGCGCGCGGCCGCCAAGGTCTCCAAGAAGGAAGCGAAGGGTTAGATGGATCTCCTCCAGGAACTCGAACGCGCGCGAGGACGCGTCGCCGAGCTCGAAGCCAGGCTTGCCGAGCCTGGCATTCTTGCTGATCCGAAAAAGCTCCGCGTGGTGAACGCGGACTACCTGGACGCGAAGGAGCTCGTGGAGATCGGCCAGCGGTATGCCGACGCGCGGGGCGCGCTCGAATCCGCCAAGGCCACGCTGTCGGAGTCGACCGAAGCCGACATGCGCGCGCTCGCCCAGGACGAGATCGACGAGCTGACCGCGAAACTCCCCAGACTCGAGGAGGCGTTCACGCTCGCGCTCCTCCCTCCCGATCCGCTCGACAAGAAGGACATCATCATGGAAATCCGCGCGGGCACGGGCGGCGACGAAGCGGCGATCTTCGCCGGCGACCTGTTGCGCGCCTACACCCTGTTCGCCGAGCGCCAAGGATGGAAGGTGTCGCCGGTCACCATGAGCCGCGGCGAGGCCGGCGGGTTCAAGGAGGCGGTGATAGAGATCGACGGCAAGAACGTGTATTCCATGCTCAAGTTCGAGTCCGGCGTGCATCGCGTGCAGCGCGTGCCGGAAACCGAGAAGGCCGGACGCGTGCACACGTCGACCGCGACCGTCGCCGTGATGCCTGAAGCCGAGGCAATCGACGTGGACCTCGATCCCAAGGACCTGAAGATCGAGACGTCCACCAGCCGCGGCGCCGGCGGCCAGAGCGTGAACACCACCTATTCCGCCATCCGCATGACGCACCTCCCCACCGGCATCACGGTGCAGTGCCAGGACGAGCGCAGCCAGACGCAGAACCGCGAGCGGGCCATGCAGATCATGCGCGCCCGCGTGTTCGCGTACGAACAGGAAAAGGCGGCCAAGGAACGTTCGGCGGAGCGCAAATCGCAAATCGGCTCGGGCGACCGCAGCGAGAAGATCCGCACGTACAACTTCCCGCAGGACCGCGTCACCGACCACCGCATCGGGGAGAATTTCCACAACATCCCGGGAATCATGAACGGCGACCTCGACCCGCTCATCGACGCACTCACGGCGGCCGAGCTCAAGGAGCGCTTCGAGGCGTTGTCGAAAGGAGCTTAAGGAGCTTGAAGAGCTTGAGGTATGCAAGCAGTGATCCTCGCGGCCGGAAAAGGGACGCGGCTGCGCCCGCTCACCTACGACACGCCCAAGGCGCTCGTCGACCTGTGCGGTAAGCCGTTGCTTGGCCACATTCTGGACGCGCTTCCAGACGAAATCACCGACATCATCATCGTGGTCGGACATCTTCGCGAGCAGATCATCGCGCGTTTCGGCACGGAGCACGGCGGCAAACCGATCCGCTACGTCGTCCAGGAGGACATCAACGGGACTGGTGCCGCACTTCTCCTCACCAAGGATCTGTTGCACGACCGCTTCCTCGTGGTGAACGGCGACGACCTCTATAGCAAGCCGGACCTAGAGCGTTTGATCGCCCATCCGGTCGGCATGCTCATCCAGCGCACCAAACTCCCGATCTTGGTGTCCGCGATCGTGGACGAACAGGGCTGTTTCCGCGCACTTGAGTCCGTTCCGCCCGAGCAAGAGACGAAAATCCGGGTGTGCGGCGCCTACGTGCTCGATGAACGCTTTTTCGATTACCCGCTCATCCAGGTGAGCTTCGACGTGCATGGAAAACACGAGCTCGGGCTCCCGCACACGCTCGTCACCATGTCGAAAGACGTCGACATCCGGACCGAGGAGGCCGGATTCTGGCATCCGGTGGGCACTGCAACCGAACTCGAAGCCGCGCGAAAGGCGTGTGCGTGAGGTTATCCACAGAATTGTTGATAACCACCCCTTGACCCGCGTCAAAATCACGCGTAAGCTACTCGTTACCACTGCAGAGGGAAAGTCGATGCGGAAGGGTCGAAAGACTCGGTCGCAGCAGCCCAACACCGATAGGGCCGTCAAGCTTTCTCCTAGAGCCGCCGAAGGAGTGCCTGCGCTTGCGCTTGGCCCTTCGGAGGGTCAGGTCGTGGGATGTAGAAGCACCTTCAAAGATGAACGAAAAATTCCGGGATGCCGGTGGCTAACAAGCCACTGGATGATCTCGGGATTACTTTCCATCGTCCGTCAATCAAGATTCCCGTCTCTCTGGGGCAACCTGGAAGGCACGGGGCACTCTCGCTATATCCACTACACTGGCTCTAACCGTGGTAGTGGGAAACTGACAAAGCGAGGTGGGGCGCAAGCTCGATTGATGGAAAGCACAGAACCGTTAAGGGGATGTGCAAGATGGTCGCATGAGTCCGACGGACCCTACCATGGGTTTGGCGGCTCGCCGGATGTGGAGGATGTTTTGCGGGGTGACTCGCAGGACGTTTAAACCATGCTCGGCACTTGTTCGAGGATATCTCTTGGGCCTATTCGGTGCATGGCGACATGCTCAGGGCAGGTTTAGCGCCACGTCGTAGCTGGAATCCCACCAGTTCGCGAGCGTATACAACGTAGTCCTCAATTTCGTGGACGAGCCCGTAGGTAAAACGGGTTTTGAAGCGACAGGGTCATGCGATCTCCAGGGTAACCTGGGAACGCCAGTTTCCTCACGAACTCTAATCCCGCCGGTCAGATTCGGCGGCAACAAAGAGGAGGAGTCCGAGGCGACACAAACAACATGTCGGTAAACTCAGTAGGACGCTCGCAAGAGGTCGTCTGAACGGGTAACGGTGTGGTCGCTTGCAGGGCTGGGGCTGGTGCTCATGGAAAGAGACTGTGGGGTTAACCTGCAGCTTCGCAAATCCGTCTCAAACCTTTAAGGGACGATAAACCGGTACACACTCCGGAAAGAAAGGATCTGGGCTTCGCAGAAATGCGAGCCCTTTTTAATTTCTTAAACGCCTGCTAGGTTGAGCCTCATGACCGTATTCGAGGCCCTGCAGTGGGCCAGCGGGAAATTGAAACCGATCGTGTCGGCGTCGGCCATGCTCGACGCCGAGGTGCTGTTGTCCCATGCGGTCCGGGTGAACAAGGCGTGGGTGTTTTCGCATCTGGACCAGGAGTTACGCGCGCATGAGGAGACGGCCTTCACGGACCTCGTGAACCGGCGTGCCAAGCGCGAACCCGTGGCGCATCTGGTCGGGACGAAGGAATTCTTCGGCCGCACGTTCCGCGTGACGCCGGCCACGCTCATCCCGCGCCCCGCGACCGAGGCGCTCGTCGAAGAAGCCGTAAAAATCGTTCACGCCAACTCCCAAATACTAAATACCAACTCCCTCTTCGCCGACATCGGCACGGGCTCGGGCGCCATCGCGATCACGCTCGCGGCTGAGACCGGCCTTCACGCGATCGCGACCGACGTGAGCCGCGACGCGCTGTTCATCGCGGAATCGAACGCCGCCGCGCTCGGCGTCGCGGACAAGGTGGATTTCCGGCTCGGGAACCTGCTCGAGCCGGTCGTCGCCATTTTCAGAAAACTCGGAAGCTCCTCGCCCGTAAAGCATCTGGTCATTTGCGCGAACCTCCCCTACCTCACCGCCGAAAAGGTGGCCTGCGCCGAGCCGGACGTGAAGGATTACGAACCGCACTCCGCGCTCGTGGCCGGTTCAGACGGGCTTGAGTGCTACTGGCAGCTGTTCCGTTACCTCAAGGCGAACCGCGAAATCCTTCCCGAACGCGTCACGGTCCTCATCGAGATCGACCCGGACCAGGCGGACGCGGCGCTCGCCATGATCCGCCACGACTTCCCCGCCGCCTCGCCGCGTGTCGTGAAGGACCTCTCCGGCGTGGATCGGATCATCGTCGCGGAAACATGAAAGACGACCCTCGCGGGCCGTCTTTCAGCTGTTGGGAGGCGGTTCGTGCAAGGACACCATCTCGGCGTCGGGCACCACCTCGATCCAAGTCATGCCTGGGTTCATCTCAATCTCCGCCGTGTCCTCGTCGAAGAAGCGAAGGCGTTCGGTCTGGCTTGGCTTCTTCCAACGTCCGCGCACGGCGCGCCCGTCCTGAAACAGGATCATGTCCCCTTCCCCCACGGTCTTCACCTCGCGACGCCCCACGGTGTCGATCACGGTCATCTTCGTCACCGCCACGACCACGTTGTCCGCGGCGACCGTGCCGCCGTCCTTCATGGCATACGGGAGCCCGCCCTGGCGGCGGGAGTAGGTGCCCGATTTCCCGTCATAGGTCCAATCCACCCGATAGCTCGTGGCCCCGAAATCCACGGTGACGCCGGTCCCGACCTGCGCCGGAGACGGGTCCTTGAACGCCCAGGTGCCGTACAGGAGCGTGGGGGCCTTCCCGGCCTCGCGCGCGTGCGCGAGCGCTTTCCCCAGGAGATCGGTGGAGGTGTAGGTGTTGTGCGGAGCCACGCGGTCGGTGGAGCGCCAGTAGGCGAACCCGTTCCAGAACTGGTTCAGGTCGAAGGTGCCGGTGGTGCCGATCTGGTCGAGCGCGGCGTCCGAACCGCCCACGTGGGCGTACAGCCCGTCGAGCTCGTCGTTCCAATCCACGAAGTACGGGCGCGCGCTGCGCACCGGGCCGATCTTGTCCACCTGCTGCCCTTCGTGGAAGAACGCCTCGAGCCGCGGGATGCCGGCTTCCACGGGCGCCTCGATCACCAGGAACGCGCGGTCCACGCCGCTTTGCGGCCAGGCATCCACGCTGTGGTCGACCATCACCCCGAACACTTGAGGGAGCGAGGACAGCGGGGCGTCGATGGGCAACCCGGTGAGCGGGTGGCGATACGCGCTCGAGACGGAGGGGGACTCCGGACCTTGCGCAGGCTGCCCCGGGAAGATGATGCCGCGGAACGCGTACAGGAACAGGGCGAGCGCAAGAGCAACCGCGACGGTCATCGCGGTTGCGTATCCCTGCTTCGTCTTGAGGAAGCGCACGAGATCCATTATTTCTTCGACTTGGGCTCTTCCTTCTTGGCTTCCGGCTTCCCTTCGGCCGCCTCGCCCTCGGCGCCCTCGGCGCCTTCCTCCTCTTCCTTGCCCTTCTTCTCCACCTCGACGGCGGTCACGTCCGCTTCCACGGCCTTGTTCAGGTCGGCCAGCTCTTCTTCGGAACGCGGCGCGTCCACAGACGCGAGGGTGGTTTCGGCATCGACCAGGATCTCCACGCCGGGCATGGCCGGCAGGTCCTTCACGCGCACCACGTCCTCGAACGTCGCGAGTCCGGAGATGTCCACCGCGATCTCGTGCGGCAGGTCCTTCGGAAGCGCCCGCACCTTCACGTCGTCGAGCGAGTGCACGAAGATGCCGCCCAACACCTTGATGGCCGCCGATTCGCCCGTGAACGCGAGCTTCACGTTCGCCTCGATCGGCTTCGTCATGTCGAGCGCGCGGAAGTCGGCGTGGATCACCTCGTCGCGCAGCGGATCGGTCTGGATGTCGTGGATGAGCACGTTCACCATCTTCCCGTCGATCGAGAGTTCCACCACGCCGGATTCGCCGGCGGCGCGGAACACGCGCACGAATTCCCCGCGATCGACCTCGACCGGAGTCGGGGCCTCGATGCCCGCGCCGTACACGACGGCCGGGACGATTTCCTGCGCGCGCAGGGCATAGGTCTTGCGACCGCGCAGCGTGCGGGATTTGGCGTTGAGCTCGTAGGTCTTCATACCATTCAGTGCGGCCGTAAAAGGCCCTGAGAATGCCGCTAGTATGCGAAAAAGCCCCCTTCCTGTCAAGGAGAGGAGGCTTTTTGCCGCCTACGGGCGTTTTGATTGGGTTTTCGTGCGGATCCTGGCCCGTTTCTTCTTCG
>Ga0155146_17_pt4 | contig 59701 bp, 58 predicted proteins | sample RifCSPhighO2_01_FD_106114 | JGI IMG/M metagenome (GOLD analysis project Ga0155146, IMG submission 106114) | Candidatus Uhrbacteria bacterium RIFCSPHIGHO2_01_FULL_63_20 | reverse complement strand
TCCCGAGCTCGCCACCACGTTCTCGACCCCGGCCTTGTGCGACGCGACCACGTCCAGGTTCCCTTCCACCACGATCGCGTATCCGGCGCGCTTGATCGCCTGCTTGGCGAGGTCGAGGCCGAACAGGATCTCCCCTTTGCGATACAGGGCGGTCTCGGGGGTGTTCATGTACTTGGGGCCGTCTTGGGAGGTGGTATTTGGGAGTTGGGGGTTGGTAAGCGCGGGAAGAAGGACGCGGCCGGTGAAACCCACGGTGTTGCCGTGCTGGTCGCGCAGCGGGATCATCAGGCGATTCCGGAACCGATCGATCGTGCCGCTCCCTTGTTTGCGCCGCTGCGTGAGACCGGCGTGCTCGCCGTCCCCTTCGCGATATCCCTTCTTCGCCAAAAAAAGCGACAACGTGTCCCAGGAATCCGGCGCGTAGCCGATGCCGAATTTGTCCAGAAGGTCTTCGGGGATCCCACGTTGCGCGACATAACTCCTCGCTTTTTCCGCGGCGGGTGAATCAGACAGGACCTTCCGGAAAAACCTGGCGGCCAGTTCGTTCACCGCGATGAGTCTCTGCCGGTCGTTGGTCGCCGCCGAATCGAACCGCTTCACCTCGACCCCCACCTTTTCGCCCAGATGCCGAAGCGCCTCCGGAAAATCCATCCCCTCGATCTTCATGAGGAACGAGAAGCAGTCGCCCCCTTCCGAGCAGCCGAAGCAATGCCAGATCTGCTTGTCGGTCGAGACGTGGAACGACGGGGTCTTCTCGGCGTGGAACGGGCACAGCCCCTTGAAGCTCGCCATCCCGGCGGGTTTCAGCGTGACATAGCCGGCGATGAGCTCGGCTATGTCCGTTTTCTGCTTGATCTCATCCTTGGGGTCCATGGCCGAAGAGTGCCCCAGCTGTCCCCTCGTGTCGAGTCACGAGACGCGCGAGGCGAACAGGACGAACGCGACGTAGAGCGCGAACAGCGCGATCCCCTCGCCACGGTGGAAACGCCGGCCGCTGCGCGCGAAGACGAAGAACAGCGCCACGATCGCGGCGTACAGGGCGGCGACTGCGCGGAACCCGTCGTGGAACTCGAGCGGGCGGTCCGCGGAGAGCGCGAGCAGGCCGAGCATGAACGGGTTCGCGAGCGCGGAGCCGAGCAACGTCGCGACCGGAAGCGCGTCCGGGCGCTTCGACGCTCGTGCGGCGATCATGAGCTCGGGCAGGTTCGTGCCCAGCGAGTAGGCCACGATGCCGATCACGAGCTCGGGGATCCCGAACGCGGCCGCGAGCGGGACGGTGAGGCGCACCACGGCCGCGGCACACAGCGCGATGGCCGCGGTCGCGGCGATGAGCACGAGGATGTCGCGCGGAGATCCGTCCGTAAGCCGCACATGGGGCAGCGCGAACCCTTGGCGACGCGAGGCGCCGTACACCAGCACGAGGACGCCGAAGTACCCCGCCCCGAGCGCGAGCGCGTCGACGAGCGAAAGCGATCCGTCCAGCGCCAGGATGACGGGCAGGAGGAGATACGCCCCGGCCGCGGCGAGCCCCGAGATCCCTTCATGCACCGGGAGCTTCCCGGCGCGGATGGCAAGGAGCGCCGCGATGAGGCCGAACAGCACCGCAGTCCCTCCGATCAGGTTCCCCGCGGACAACGACGGAGCCTGCGCGGCCGCGGCATTGATCGCGATGGCGGCTTCGGGCGCCGAGGTGAACAGCCCCAGCAGCACTCCCAAAAAGAACGTCCCGATGCCCAATCGCGTGCCGAGCGCGCGTGCGCGCGACACCACCACGCCGGCCAACCTGCCGATGAGCAGGAACAGGAGGACGATGGCGATCACCGAAAGCGCGGAACCCATGCTCATCCGAACAGGCGGGAGAAGAACCCTCCCTTCGAGACCTCACCCATGCCCTCTCCTGAATCAGGAGAGGGATAGCTCGTCGTTGGCGCGGCTTGCGCGGCTGGGCGGAAGAACGCCGCGATGCGCTCCATCTCGCGTTCGACGAGCGGGCCAGCGTATTCTCCCCCGTGCGCGCGCGACCCCCCGTAGGTCGGCTGCTTCTGGTCGATGTGCAGGCTCACCCGCGTCCCGCCGTCACGCTCCTCGATGTAGGCGTGAAGCCGAGGGAACGGGGTCTGCTGGAGCCGTCGGGTGAATCCGATCTCGCCCCCCACCACCTTTTGCTCGGCGTATCCCGCCCGCCGCATGATGTTCCATCCGCGGTCAGCAAGGGGGCCTGGGAAGAAGCGGTCCATACGAATGGAGGATACCAAAGGTTGACCGAAACCGCGATTCCTGCCATGATGGCCCGTCCTGCATGCGCAGGAAGAAAGGAACGAGATGCGGGTCGTCGCCGTACGCAAGCAGGACCTTCCAGGCCTGCTCGAGATCGAGGACGCCGAGGTCTTCAAGGCCCCGGAAGGCAATGTCAACTGGCTGCTGTTCAAGGAGGAGAATCGGGAGCCGGTCCTCGTGATCGGCGACGTGAATCCCCACGAGACGCTCTTTCACCTGTGGGTGCTCCTCGAGGAGCGTCCGAAGTCACCGCGCGAGCGGTACAAGGAGATCCGCGCGCGCAAGGACGAGTTCCACGCGCTCTGGCGCGAACGCGTGGCCGCCGGCGGCATCATCGGACTCGACGGGAAGCCTATCGGCTGGGAAACGCTCTACTTCGACGTCAAGACGCCGGAGGAGTGGCAGCGCATGCTTTCGGCCAAGCTGCCGCTGGTCGTCAACTGGGCGTTCCTCGGGCGGCCGATGCCCGAGGACGCGGACATCACGCTGTCGTGAAGGAGGTAGCATGCGCATCATTCCCATCCGGATGGATCAAATGTCGGTCATGTTCGGGATGAAACCGGAGACTGCCAAGATCTATCGCGGGCTCTCGAACGAACTCGCATGGCTGCTCTTGCGGGCGAAGGGTCCGGAGAACCGACCGCTTGAGACGCGCGTCATCGTCGGCGACGTGAACATGCACGTCACTCTCCTCATCTTCTGGAAGATCACGGAGGAGAGGCCGGCGAATCCGCGTGAACGGCTGTTCTATCTCAAGACCAGGGATGCCGAGCTTGTCGAAGAATACAAGGACCAGGTCATCGGCGGCGGCTACCTCGATTCCGCTGGCAAGATCGACAACTGGAAGACGCGGTTCTTCAAGACGGAGACGGCGGCGGAATTCCGCCCCTTGGTGCTCGGGAAGCTCCGCGAGACGCTTGCGACCTTCTTTCCGACGAAGGACGCGCCCTCAAACGGAACGCGCTGACGATGGCATCCCGCCCTGGGGTGCCTTTTTCATCCTCTGACCCTTGCTTCGGTACCAAACGTCGGGTATATTCTCGCCACGACACAGGCCACGGAGAGGTCGCATAGCGGTCTAGTGCACACGCTTGGAAAGCGTGCAACCCGCAAGGGTTCGAGGGTTCGAATCCCTCCCTCTCCGCCAAAAAACACCCTGCACCTGCACGGGGTGTTTTTTGACAAGGAAAAACCCGCCGAGGACCGGCGGGATTCGCGTTCATCCGACGCGTCGGATGCCAAGGAGACGCCTCGCGAGCGATCTGTGCCGCAGGGAGCGCGAGCGCTTGGGCGGCTGCGGGAGGCGAAGGAGCGCGTGCCAGGAACCGAGCATCTCGCCGGGAAGGCGGCGCAGCCCGTCGCGCAGGTGATCCCACACCGGGGAGGGCATCACGGTCACGTGGCTGAACCCGCGGCGACGGAGCCGATGCGCGAGGCGGATCGTCGCGCGCGGCACGTGGTACCAGTCGGTGACCAGGTACGCGGTTTCCGTGCGCGGGAACTCGGCCGCCACGACCGCCGCGGCGCTGATGGCGTCGCCGTGCGTGTTGCGCTTCCCGTTGTACCGCGCGACCGTGATGGGCACTCCGGCGTCCCGCGAGCGCGCCTGGAATTCGTCAAGCTCCCGTCCTCCGGTCCCGTCCCCGCAGATGACGAGCGGGCAGCGGAAGGCGTTCGCGAGGGCGATCGCCCGGTCGATGCGACCGTAATGGAACGGCCTGTGCCCGTAGAACGGGCCGCAGAACATGATGACCACTTCCGTCACTGTCTACCTCCGAGCTGCCATGCTACCGGAACGGTCGCGAAACATCCAGAGTCCCCACAGGAACATGGCGACGGACAGGTATTGCGCCGGGGTGAGTCCCCCGTAGCGCGCGTCCACGATGGCGCCGTCGGTGGCGCGCAGGAAGTCGAGGAAGAATCGCGCGAACCCGTACCAGACGAGGAACAGCGGGGCGTAGATCTTCGTCGGGGCCTTCCTCCGATACAGGATAAGGAACAACAGCGCGAGCGCGAACCCGTTGAGCGCCTCGTACGACCCGAGGTCGTGTCGGACGATGCCGTCGGGGAATCTCACGCCGAGGAAAAAATCCGTGGCCGTCCCCGGATGGTCGTGGATGAGGAAGCAGCCGATGCGGCCGATGCCGTAGCCCAGCGGGACGAACAGCGCCGCGATGTCCGCGTACGGGGCGAGCGCCGCGCGTTTGACGCGCGCGTAGATCACGCCAGCCAGGATGGCGCCCACGAACGCGCCGAGGCTCGAGTAGCCGCCGTCGCGCAACGCGAGGATGCGGATGGGTTCAGAGACATATTGCTCCGGCGCGTAGAGCAGGACATGTGCCAGCCGGGCGCCGAGGAATCCCCCGGCCGCTCCCCAAAACGCCAGGTCCCATATCACCCGTTCGTCGAGCCCGCGCCGTTTCGCGACCCGCGCCCCGAGCGCCGTGGCGACCAGGATCCCGAGCGCCACCATGAGCCCCCATACGTAGATCGTGAGCGGACCAAGCTGGAACGAGATGAATTGGATGTAGGGGATCATACCCGCTTGACATGGAACGCGGCGACGGCCCCGACCACGAACCCGACCACGTTCGCCACCAGGTCGATTTGGGTATCATTCGGTTGGCCGGCTTCCCCGTACATCATGGTGCCGAACAATCTGTCCCCGGCCCATTCGAACAGTTCATTGCCGACGCCGGCAAGCATGGCGAGGACGAAGCCGATCGCGGCCAGCACAGGGAGATGATGCGGTCCGTGCTGCCGGGAGATGCCGTCCATCATCACGAAGGTGAACAATGCCATGCAGAACACGTGCACCGCCGTGTCGTACCCCAATCCTGCGCGGTACAGCCCGAACGTACCCGCCCATCCGGCGACGAGCCCCGAGACGGCCATCACTTCGTAGGATCCGACACGCTCGGTCCCCAGGGAACGGAATATGATCCACGGGATGAACATCGCGGCGGCTGCGAGGAGCGCGAGGTATCCAAGGAACCATTCGGTCGACGGGTCGGGGACCGAGACCATCTCCGTCCAGAACCCGACCGCGAGCGCGATCTGCCCCAGGAACGCGGCAAGGGCGACCTGGCGTTTCCATGGTTGGTGGCGATGGAGGAACGTGGGGGCGTGCGTCACAGGGTCGGCGTCAGCGTGTGCCAGGTGGTGAGCGATTGATACGTCATGCCGGCGCGGAAGAGCGTCGCTTCGGAAAACGGCCGGCCCATGAGCTGCAACCCGATCGGAAGGCCGTCGGAAAACCCGCACGGGAGCGAGAGGGCCGGGATGCCGGCGAGGTTCGCGCTGATCGTGTAGATGTCCGCGAGGTACATGGTGAGCGGATCCGCCGACTTCTCGCCCATCCTCCAGGCCGCGCACGGCGAGGTCGGGGTCGCGATCACGTCCACCGTCTTGAACGCCTCGTCGAAATCGCGGCGGATGAGCGTGCGCGCCTTGAGCGCCTGGCGGTAATACGCCTCGGCGTACCCCTTGGACAGCACGTGGGCGCCGAGCATGATCCGACGCTTCGCCTCCTCGCCGAACCCTTCCCCGCGGCTCATCTCATATGTCTCGCGCAAGGACGGCGTCCCCGCGCTGTAGCCGTAACGGATGCCGTCGAACCTCGCGAGGTTGGAGCTCGCCTCGGCCGGCATCACGAGATAGTAGGTGGCGAGCGCGTATCGGGCGTGCGGGAGCGACACCTCTTCCGCCGTCGCGCCGGCGGCCTCCATCGCGCGCACGGCATCCATCACGCCCGCCTTCACGCGCGGGTCCATCCCTTCCACGAAATATTCCTTAGGCAACCCGATGCGCAGCCCTTTCACCGACGGCTGGTCGAGCTCCGGGACGTACGTCTCGAGCGGGCCCACCGTGGTCGCGTCGCGCGGGTCCTCTCCCTCGATCGCGCGCATGAGGATGGCCGCGTCTTCCACGGTGCGGGCGAACGGGCCCACCTGGTCGAGCGAGGAGGCGAGCGCGATGAGGCCATAGCGCGACACGCGCCCGTAGGTGGGCTTCAGCCCGACCACGCCGCACAACGACGCCGGTTGGCGCACAGACCCGCCCGTGTCCGATCCCAGTGCGACGCTCACCATCCCCGAAGCGACCGCCGCGGCCGATCCGCCCGAAGAGCCTCCAGGGACCCGGTCGAGATCCCACGGATTCCTCGTGGGACCGAAATGCGAGGATTCCGTCGAGGATCCCATCGCGAACTCGTCCATGTTCGTGCGCGCGACCGGGATCGCTCCCGCTTCGCGCAGCCGCGCGATCACCGTCGCGTCGTAGGCGGCCGTGTGGGTTTCCAGGATCCTGGAGCCCGCGCTCGCGCGCCACCCGCGCACCAGGATGTTGTCCTTCACCGCGACCGGGATCCCCGCGAGCGGGCCGAGTTCCTCGCCCTCCTTGCGCCGGCGGTCGATGTCGCGCGCGGCGTCGATCGCATGGGAGTCGACCTCAAGGACGGCGTTCACCTTTTCGTTCACGGCCGCGATGCGTCCAAGCGACGTCCGAACGAGCTCCTCGCTCGACCGTTCGCCTGCCGCCATTCTCGCGGCCGCCTCGCGCAGCGTCATGTCCGTGGCGCCCATATCAGTCGGTTCGATCCACGAACACCGCGTTCACGGCAAGCAGATCCCCTTCCCGGCGCGGGAACGCGGAGAGCATCGCGTCACGCGTCGCCTGGTCGCATCCCTCCACCACGTCCTCGCGCGGGGAGTTCGCCAGGTCTTCCACGTGCGCCATCTCGGGCACGCCCTCCGTGTCGAGCTCGCGCAGCTTGTCGACGTACCCCACGATCGCATCCAGGTCCTTGGCGTACGCTTCCACGTCGTCCTCGTCGATCTTCAATCGCGAGAGCGAGGCGAGATGGCGGATTTCCTCGGGGGTGATGGGCATAGGAAGGCGTTAGGCCGCAGGCATGAAGGCCTCAGGATTTGCGAAGCATACGGAGGAAATCGGCTTCCGACAAGATGGATATCCCAAGGCGCTTGGCATCGTCAGCCTTGGAGCCGGGGTTCTCGCCTACCAGCACGAAGTCCGTCTTCTTGCTCACGCTCTCGCCGGCCTTGCCGCCCGCGGCGCGCACGGCCTCCTTGGCCTGGTCGCGGCTCAACGTCGACAACGTGCCGGTGATGACGACCGTCCTGCCGGCGAACGCGCCGCTCACGGCCCGCTTCTCCCCCGTCCCGACGACGATCCCGTTCTTCCGATACGACGCGACGAGGTCGCGGTTGTCGCTGTCCGCGAACCACTCGAGGACGCTCGTCGCCACCACCGGGCCGATGTTGGGCACCTGGGTGAGCGCCTCCTCGCTCGCGGCCATGAGCGCTTCGAGGGAGCCGAAATGCGACGCGAGGTCGCGCGCGGTCTCCTCGCCCACGTTGCGGATGCCCAGCGCGAGGATGAACCTGTCGAGCGGGATGCGCGTCTTCGCCTTGATGGCTTCGACGAGCTTCCTCGACGAGACGTCCGCGAACCCTTCGAGCTTGAGCAGGTCGTCGACCTTGAGCGCGAACAAATCCGCCGCGGACTTGACAAGCCCCTGCTCGAGCATCTGCGAGACGGTCTGCGGACCCAGCCCCTCGATGTCGAAGGCGCGCGCGGCGTGGAGCGCGTTCTCGCGGTCCTGCGCCGGGCAGCGCTTGTTGGGGCAGACGATCGCCACCTCGCCTTCTCGACGCACCACGTCCGTCTTGCATACCGGGCACTTCCTGGGAGCCTTCGTCGCCTGCGACCCTGCGGGCCTGAGCTCCATCAACACTCCCTTCACCTTCGGGATGATGTCCCCGGCCTTGTACAGGATCACCGTGTCGCCCACGCGCACGTCGAGGCGCTCGATCTCGTCGAGGTTGTGGAGCGAGGCGTGCTGCACGGTCGTGCCGGCCACGAACGTGGGATTCACGACGGCCACGGGCGTGAGCGCGCCCGTGCGACCCACGTACCAGGCGATGTCCTTCACGACCGTGGTGGCCTCTTCCGCCGGGAACTTCCAGGCCACGAGCGCGCGCGGGGTCTTGCCGACCACGCCAAGCGAGGCGTACAGCGCGTTGTCATCCACGCGCGCCACCATGCCGTCGATCCAGAATCCCATCGTGTCGCGCTTTTCCTGCAGCGCCCTCCAGAACGCCTCGACTTCCTCCACGCTCCGGCAGAGCTTTGCCTGCGCGGCCTTGAACCCCATCTCGCGCAACAGCTCCCATTCCTCGTGCTGGCGCGCCTGGCCGAGGTCGTCCACCAGGTCCCACGCGATGAACGCGAGCGGACGCTCCGACGTGACCGTGGGATCGAGCTGGCGCACGCTCCCGGCCGCGGCGTTGCGCGGGTTCACCAACGGCTCCTTCCCTTCCTTCTTCATCTTGCGGTTGTACGCGTCGAACTCCTTCACGGGCATGTATACCTCGCCGCGCACCTCGAGCGTCTTGGGGAGCTTCACCCCCATCGGGGAGCGCAAACGCAATGGGACCGAGTCGATCGTCTTCACGTTCTGGGTGACGTCCTCGCCGACCTTGCCGTCCCCACGGGTGGCGGCGGACTTCAACAGGCCATCTTCATACACGATGGACAGCGCGAGCCCGTCCACCTTGGGCATGCAGAAATAGGGAGTTGGGAGTTGGGAGTTGGTATGCTCGGTGAGCTTTTCTATACGGGCGGACCAGGCGGCGAATTCTTCTGGGGAAAACACGTCCTCCATGGACAGCATGGGCCGGCGGTGGGTGACCTTTGCGAACTTCGCGAGCGCTTTCCCGCCGACGCGCTGCGTCGGGGAATCCGGCGTGATGAGGTCGGGATGCTCCTGTTCGAGCGCGTACAGCTCGTGCTTGAGCGAATCGAGCGCGGCATCAGAAATCGTGGCTCTATCGAGCACGTGGTATTCGTAGCGATATTTGTCGATGGCCTTCCGGAGCTCCGCGATGCGGGCCTTGGCCTCGGCCTTCGTCATACGGCCAGATTGTAGCCTATTTCGTGGTGATGGACACGACCTCGTACCCGAACGATCGGGCGAATGCCGTGGCTGGCGAAAGCAGCGCGTCCGGGCCGTACGCGGCCGGGGTGAGCTTCACCTGGAGCACCAACGGATTCTCCGGATTCGCGAGCACAACGATACGGGCGAACCAATTGCCAGCCTGCACGGTCCGTACCGAAATCTCTTCCCCGTCCACCTTGAGCCGGTACTCTCCCCATTGCTCATCCGCGTGCATGGCGTCGAAATCCGGTTTGCCCGTGGAAGACGGCGCGTCCTTATTGAGCGACTCGATGAACGACTTGAACCCGGCGAGCGCCTCGTACGCGCCGGCGAGCTCCTCGTCGAACAGCCCGAACCGTACCGTCGCGACGCGCGTCGCGACAAGCGAGTCGTATTGCGCACGAGACAACCAAAGCAACGTCCGTCCGTCGCGGCTCACGTCCTCTCCCTCCGTCCACGCGGCCGGGAGAAGCAACCCGTCCCCGTCATCCAGATCATCGGCGTGCGCCTCCCCTGCTCGGGTGACGGCGTCGTACGCGGGCTCCGGCGGTTTGGGAGCGATTTCGCCCACGGGCGCGGGCGGCAACGCCTCGAAGGCCTCGCGCGCCCGCTTGGACGCCTCGGTCTCGATCTTTTCCTCGCTCACCCAACGCAACGACGCGTGCGGCAGCTCCCAGCGTTCGAGCGTCACTACACGCGTGTTCCCATGTCCGAACGCCTGGAACCAATCCCCCGCGAGCCCGAGCGGGGATTCGCTCAGCGTGATCGTGGAACCCGCGCGCACGAGGAGCGCGGCCGCTTCCTCGGCCGGGGTACGCAGAGGAAAAACCGTCGGAACGCACCCGGCGCCCGCAAGCAAGATCGCCGCGATGGCGGCGAACGTCCTCACACCTTTTTCCCCGCGGCCCAATCCCGCAGCGTCTTCTCGTCCGCCTCGCCGCAGATGAACTGTTTGGACTCCGTGTTGTAGAAAAACGGCACGCCGCCGCACAGCCCCTTGTCGAACGTCTTCATCAGCTCGGCATTGGCCTCGTCGTGCCAGGTCTCGTGCTTCTTGATGTCGAACCCCTCGGAAATCAACGTATCCACAAGGGGCATCATCTTCACGCAGTGGGGGCATTCCTTGCCGTAGAATTCGAGCAGCATATTTGGGTATATGGGTGATACTCCATGCTACCATAAGGCCATGGAACGGAAGACCCTCATTCCTGTCGCGCTGTCGGGATTTTTGATTGCCAGCCTGCTCGTCGGGGCCAGGTTCGGATTCCCGTGGGCCGGAGGCGCGGGGGAGGCCGAGAAACCGCTTTCACTCGTCGTCTCGAGGATCGAGGGTGAGGCGACGGCGGACGCGGCCGGACGTTCGCGCGCATTGGTGGTCGGAGATACTCTTGTCCGAGGTGAGGTGTTGGCCACTTCCGACGATACACGTCTGGAACTGACCGCGGACGGAGTGAGATTCGGCATGGATGAACGTACGCTGGTGGAATTGACAAGCCTTATCCCGTCGGACCTCGCCGTCACCGTGCGGACCGGACGCGTGGCTGCCACCATTTCGGCAGATACGGCTGGATTCGGCATCGTCACTAAGGAAAGCGAGAGCCGCATCTCCACCGCTGGGACGTTGGCGATCACCTACTACAACTTCGAGGACCGGGTGGACATCGCGCCGGTCGAGGGACCGGTCGCCGTCTTCCTGTCCGACGGGAGGACGTTCATCAGCGCCTCGGCGCAGGAAGTCACCGAAGCGCCATCCCTTTCGATCCGCGCGATCCCGTTCGACCCGTCCGCCGGGGCCGGAGCCGCGTTCTTCGCCTGGTACGGCCTCACTCGATGATCGCCCCGCCGATGACCTCGTCCCCGGCGTAGAAGACGGCGGACTGGCCCGGCGTGACCGCGCGCTGCGGCTCGTCGAATGCGATGCGGACCCGATCATCGGGCAACGGTTCGATTTCGCACGGCACGCGCGGGGCGCGGTGGCGCAGGCGAACGAGCACGCGCGTCTTCCCCGCCGGCTTGCGGAACCAATTCGGGCGGATCCCCGTCGTTTCCTTCTTGAACAGGCCGGGATGGAACGCGCTCCCGACCACCAGTTCGTTCGTCTCCATCCGTTTCTCCACGACGTAGTACGGCTCTCCCATCGGGATCTTCAGTCCCTCGCGTTGGCCGATCGTGTAGAACGGCAATCCGTCGTGGATGCCGACTTCCTTCCCGTCCGAGGTGACGATCTTCCCCGGGACCTGTGGAATCCTTTGAACAAGGAATTGTTTCATGTCCACTTCCCCGACGAAACAGATCCCGACGCTGTCCGGCTTGTCCGCCGTCGCGAGCCCCAACTCCCTCGCTCGCTCGCGAACCTGCGGCTTGGCCATCTCACCCAACGGGAACAGCACGCGCGACAGGACGTTCGGATCGATGGCCCAGAGGAAATACGTCTGATCCTTGTTGGCGTCCGTGGAACGAAGGAGCTGGTATTTGGTATTTGGGAGTTGGTATGTCCGGGCATAGTGCCCGGTCGCGATGAAGTCGCACCCAAGCCGATCGGCCTCGCGCACGAACAGGTCGAACTTCACGAAGCGGTTGCATAGGACGTCAGGATTCGGCGTGCGCCCAGATGCATACTCGCGGAACATCTCATCCACCACCAACTCCCGATACGCCTTCTCGAAATCGAACGTCACGAACGGGAGGCCGAGCTGCGCCGCCACGCGCGCGGCGTCGCGCATATCCCTCCGCCACTCGCAGTCGCTCCAGTTCTTCATGAACGCGCCGATCACTTCGTACCCCTGTCCCAAAAGCAACGCCGCGGCCACGGACGAATCCACGCCGCCGCTCATGCCGAGAAGGACTTTGCGCTTGCTTTCTGCCATAGGGGAACGACGCAGGTTCGCACAAAAAAGCGGCTCCTGCAACAGGAGCCGCACGGCAGAGGAAGGGGGTCAGGCGCGCCGTTGCGCGCGCAGAGACGCGAATTTCGCCACCTTGTTGGTGCGCCCCCGGCAGCGTTCTGCCGCGACGACGACCCAATGGACGCCGCGCAGCCGGGCCTCGCGCGTGACGTCGGACTCCGGCGGGACCCAGACGGTCGCCTGGGCGGCAGGGGCATGCGGAGGAGGAAGGTCGGAAGGATCGTGGGGTTCGGGCACGGGACACCTCGGGGGCCGCGCACCAGCGCGCGGACTCGTGCGCGCAGGATACCCTATTTCTCCTTGGCGTGGAACGACCCGTCCCAATCCGAAGCGGGCGGGTCCACGCGCAACACGCGCACGCGCTCGAGGTAGCACGCCGACACTCCGTCGTCAGGCGCGATCGAGAGCGCCTTCCGCAGGAGCGCCTCGGCCTCGTCCCAGTCGCGCGCGCGATAGGAGGCGAGCGCCTCGCTGAAGAACGCCTTCACCTTCTGCGCGCGTTCCGACAAGGCTCCGGCGCGGCCCATGACCTCGTAGACGCGCACGCTCTTGGCCTTCCCCTTCACGGCCAGCAGGTCCACTTCCCGTCCTTCGACCGCCCCCTTGGCGGCGAGGTAGGTGGCCTCGGACACGAGGATGCGCGTGCCGTACGCCTTGTTGGCGCCCTCCAGCCGCGCGCCCAGGTTCACGGCGTCGCCGATCACCGTGTAGTCGAACCGGTTCACGGCGCCCACGTTGCCCACCACCATCTCCCCGGTATTGATGCCGAACCGCGCATGCAGCGGATCCTGGCCTCGGCGCGCGCGGCGCGCGTTGAGATCGTCGAGCGCGGCGAGCGAATCGAGCGCCGTGAGGCAGGCGCGCGCGGCATGATCCTCCTGGGGGAGCGGCGCGTTCCAAAACGCCATCACCGCGTCGCCGATGTACTTGTCCACGGTCCCGTCGTGGCGGTAGACGACCGCGCTCATCGCGTCGAGGTACTCGTTGAGCTGCTCCACGAGCTCCGAGGCGTCCGTGCGCTCGGCGATGGAGGTGAACCCGGCGATGTCGGAGAACAGGACCGTCACCGTCCGCTTGCGCCCGCCGCGCACCACGAGCTCCGGGCGTTCCACGAGCTCCTGCACCACGTGCGGGCTCACGTACATGCCGAACAGCCGGCGGATGCGCGCCGAGAGCCGCGCCTCGTCGGCGTAGCGGAACGAGAACGCGCACACGAACGCGCCGACGAGCGCGAGCGGCGGGAAGACGGTGTGCAAGACGACGCCGCGCTCGATGGCGATCCAAACCGATGCCGTGAACAGCGCGAACGCCGCGGCAAGGAGCGCGGCGGCGGGACGGGGCGCGAGCAGGAGGAAGGCGGCGAGCGCGAGCGCGAAGACGGCGGCGGCCATGGCCGCGTGCGCGGCGGGCGACGCCTCGCGCGGGTAAGACCCCTCGAGCATGGTCTGGATGGCGTTGGCATGGATCTCCACCCCGCTCATCCGCGCCCCCGCCGAGGACGGGACGTACTGCTCGTCGTGGATCGCGGTCCCCATCTCCCCCACGAGCACGATGGCGCCCGTAAGGTCCACGCTCTGCCCGGCGCGGTCCACGAGCCGCCCGTCGAGCGCGTCGGCGAAGGAGATGGTGCGGTAACTGCCGGGCGGCCCGAAGAAATCCGAGACGAATCGGCCGCGTTCGTCGAGGGGGAGGCGCACGCTCGGGACGCGCACGCGTCCCAGGCGCACGGATCGGGAGGTGATCTCGTAGGGCCCTGGAACGGTTGCCTGCGCGCGCTCGCTCGCCCCAAGCGCCGCGCGCAGCACGGCCACGCTGAAGGCCTCGGGGACCGCCATGTCGCCGGTGAGCGCGATCACGCGGCGCACCGTATTGTCCGCGTCGGGCCGGAACAGCACGCTCCCCAACCGGTCCTCGGCCGCGCTCGCGATCGCGGGCAAGGGAAGCAGCGCGCCAGCGCCCATGACGCCGGGCATGGCGGCCAGCACCACGTTGGGGTGCCGCGCGAGCGCGTCCACGAGCGCGCGCACGTCCGCTTCGGCGCTCGCCTCGCTTAGGATGACGTCCACGCCGACGGCGGCGGCGCCCGCGTCCGCGAGCGCGTCCACCACGCGCGCGTACTCGGCCTTGCCAAACCGCAGGGTCCCCTGCTCCCCCATGCTCCGGCGCGCAAGCGAGGCGTCATCGATGGCCACCAGCACGATGAACGGGGCCGCGCGTCCCTCGCGGCCCTGGAACAGGAGGTTGGATATCGAAAGGTGCGCCTGCTCGAGCGCGCCGCCGCGCGCGGCAAGCCACAGGAGCGCGAAGGCCGCCGCGGATGCGGCGGCCCAGAACGCGAGCCGTCGGACGCCCTGCTTGCTCATACGGTTCAGTAGGCGGAGGGCTTCCCTCCGGCGTCCTGGTCGGCAGGCATGACGGCTTGCCCGTTCACGGGTTCAAGCGGCGCGGACACGACGGACGGTTCCTCGGGCGCGGGGAGCGGGACCGGCGCGGACACGACGGGGGCCGGAAGCGCCGAGAGGATCGGCGCCCGTCGCGGGCACAAGCGCTTGGCGTCCGCGAGGAACGCCTCAAGGAGCGTGGCGAACGGCGCGTCCTCCAGGGCATAGTCGCGCAGGGAGTCGACCTCCGCGGTCATGGAACAGGCGTCCGTCCAGCCCCCCAGGAGCGCGTCCTGCAGCTCGAAGAGCTTGGCGCGGTTGTGCAAGGCCGTGAGGCGTTCGCATTCCTGCGCGTCCTCGGCAAGCGCCCAGGTCCTGTCACGCAGGCGTTCCTTGGCCGCGTACAGCGCCTCGTCGTCGGGAAGCGCCTGCTCGAGCGCGCGGCCCAGCAGCTTGATTTCCGCGCGCAGGGACTGCAGGAGGCGCGCGCGTTCTCCCTCGTCCGTGACCGCGGCGTTCACCGCGGTGATCGCCTCGTCGCCCTGCACGAAGGCGGCCTCCACCGCGCCGCGCGACCCGGTCCCCTCGACGAGCGCGAGCACGGACTCGGCGGCGCGCAATCGGGCCGCCGCGATGAGCGCCTTGGCGCGCGCGGCAGGGTCTTCCGCGCCGACGGCAAGGGCAATCTCGCGTTGCTTCTCCTCCCATCCCGTTTCCCCGGGCATGGCGCCCACGCGCGCGCGCAGGCGCGCGAGTACCAAGCGCTTGAGCGTTTCCCCTTCCTTGGCGTCCGCGGCCTTGTTGCGCGCGTGCCAGGCGTCGGAGGCCTTGAAGGACGTCACGGAGAGGGCGCGGGCGGATGAGCCGTCCACTGCCTGCGCGGCCTTGCCGCGGGTGAGCACGGATACGGGAGCGTCCGCGGCACGGACGCTCACCGCATGTTCCACCGCTTCCACCCGCACGAGCGGGCCGTCCACCGCGAAATTGAACGCGGTCCCGCGCACGCCGGCCACCACCGAGCCGGAAGCGGCCTCGAACGAGGAGGCGTCGTCCACGAGTCCCGCGACCTTCGACCACACGGTCCCGGCGGTGAGCTCGAAGCGTACGTGCGTCTCGCTGGGATCGAGCGGCGCGTAATCCGCGGCCGTGACGCGCATATCCGTGCCGCCGGAAAGCCGGCTCACGGAATCGTCGAACCAGCGGATGGTCGCCAGGCCGTCCGTGGAAACCTCGATGCGGTCCCCGATCCCGACCCGCGCCTCTGCCGCCACTTCGACCACCTCCCCGTCGACGCGGGTGAGCCGCACGCTCCCTTGTTCCACCTCCAGGCGGTTCGTGAGGGCAAGCATCTGCGCCGCGTTGGCGCGAAGGGAGGCGGGCAGCGCGGATTCCGACGGAGGGGCGATTCGTACGAACAGGAACGCGACGAGCGCGACGAGGGCCGCGCCGAGGAAGGCCGCGAGGGCGGAGGGTTTCATAGTGCGGCCACGGTAACGGATGCGGGGTGGGCGCGCAATGCCCCGTCAGCGTCCAAGACGCGCGGCATCCTCGCGTAGGACGAAGAAATCCGTGAAGCGCAGCCGCTCGTTGTACTTTTGCAACAGGTCGGAGTACTTGAAGATGGGGACGAACTCGATTCCCGAGACGGTCTTTTTCGCGACGTACATCATGCTGGCCGAATCGCTCCCCTCCCCGAAATGCGACAGCTCGCTCCCGGCCGAGTGCGTGAACCACCGAACGCCTTTCGCTTCGCAGCGACGCTTCAGCTCCTCGAGCGTCTCTCGGTCATCGAACCGGTCGGGGTGCAACCGCAGGATCCGCTTCGGCGCCTCGCGGCGCATGAGCCGGCGCGACCATTCGTTTTTCGGATCCTTGGCGGCTTCGAACAGCTGCTCGATCACCTTCCCGTCACGCAGTTCGGCGTACGCGTATGGGTCGGACGGGATTTCCAGCGTGATCTCGCCTGACGAAATCGCTTGTTCAAGGCAGTGGGTGAACCCGGCCTTGGTCTTGTGGAAATACACCTGGTCGATCATGTGATAGCGCGCGAGCAGCATGTCCTCGAACGCGCGCACCCCGTTCTCGGACAGCGCGAACACGAGCTTCCCTCCCTGTTCCGCGACCCCCATGCTCGAGATGAGCCAATCGAGGTCATATTGGCCGTAGGCCACCCCGCAGTAATAACTGTCCCGCAGGAGGTAATCCATGCGGTCGCAATCCACCTCGCCGGACACGATGGACTTGAGGATGGCGTGCAGGGTCGGCGCCTTGCGTTCGATCCCATCGAAAAACGGCGACGGCGTCACCCCGGCGTGCACGAGCGAGGCCACGTCACGTGCGAGCTCGGCGTCGAGGATGCCCTCCGCCACGAGGGTCTGGATGAGCAGCACGCTGTAGTCCTCGTGCTTGGCCTGGCGGTCGGGGATTTCCTTCCACCAGCTTCGCTCCAGCGGCAGGGCGCGCAGCCGCGGGAACACCGTTTCCGAGGAGTGCGAGAACGGCCCGTGCCCGATGTCGTGCAGCAGGCCTCCAAGCCGGACGCGCCGTCGCAACGCCTCAAGCTCCTCACCCGAGAACCGCGACGAGAGCGCGTTGCTCGACGCGAGGAACCGCGCGAACAGCCGGCCGGCCACGTGCATGGCGCCCAGCGCGTGGCTGAACCGGTCGTGGACGCCGCCGGGGTAGACGTACGAAAGCAAGAACGACAGCTGGTTCACGAACCGCAGACGCTGCGAAAACGGATGGTCGATGACCTTCCGTTCGTATCCGTCGAACCAGATGCGCTTGTGGATGGGATCCCGAACCTCGTATGAGGCCATACCGGTCCCATCTGAACACGGGCCTCCTTACCTGACAAGCACGAGCCAGACGACCGCGGCGAGGGCGATGCGGTATACGGCGAACGGGGCGTAACTCGCGCTCTTCATGAGTTTCAACAGGAGCCGGATGGCGAGCACGCCAAACGCGAAAGACGACCCGATACCGACGATGGTCGGCGCGATCGCGACCGGAGCCGCGCCGTTCCAGATCCGGACGAACGAGAGGCAAACGGCCGCGGCGATCGCCGGGAGGCCGAGCAGGAACGAGAATCGCGCGGCCGTGGCGCGATCGATCCCCGCGAACAGCCCGGCCGTGATGGTGGCGCCGCTGCGCGAGGTGCCAGGAATGAGGGAAAACACCTGGACGACCGCCACGAGGATGGCCTGCTTCCAGGAAAGGCGGCGGATATCATCCGTCGCGTCCGGCTTCACCGAACGGTCCGCGATCCACAACAACGCGCCCCACCCGGCAAGCATGGCCGCGACGAGCGAGGGGGAGCGCAGGTCGGGTCCCGAAACCTCGCTCAACAGGAACCCGACCAACAGCGTCGGGATCGTGCCGACGGCGATGAGCCAGCCGACGCGACCGAGCGAGTCCCCGCGGAAGATGCCGACCACGATGCGCGTCACGTCCTCGCGCAGGGCGTACACGACGGCGAGCAGCGTCCCAAGATGGATCACCGCGTCAAACGCGACCGGGTGCGGTTCCCAACCGAAGATCGCCGGGACCAGGATGAGGTGGCCGGAGCTGGAAACCGGAAGGAATTCGGCGAGCCCCTGCACGGCGCCCAGGATGAACGCTTGCAAGAGAGTCACAGGGAAAGCCGCGTGAGGATCATGTCAAAAAGCGCCGGATCTTCCTCGAGCATGTTCGTCCCGTGTCCGAGACCTTTTTGCGGGAGGAAGGTCGTGCGTTCGGGCGCGAGAGCGTTCAGCTTCGCGCAGCTGGCGAAACTGTCGTGCTGATCGTCATCGCTCGCGATCAGGATCACGCGCTGGTCGTCAGAGAGCTTTCGGATCGCATCATCCGTCGTGACGCCCCGGTAGTCGAGACCGGGAGAGAGGGCGACGGCCCGTTTGACGCCGGGGTGTTCCGCCAAGAAACGGATCGAGAGATTCGCGCCGATGGATCCGCCCATGAGGAACGTGTCCGACTCCGTCGCTCCTTTTCCTTGAAGCCAGGCGTATGCCGCCTCCAGGTCAAGCCGCTTGGCCCGGCTCTCGTCATCGGACAGCTTCTCGAAATCGATGGTGCCTCCCATCGTGCTTTCGCCGTGACCCCGCTGGTCGTACGCGAGCACGGACACGCCGCGCGCCTGGAGGATTTCCGCCCATCGCCGCCAGCTTTCCTTCGTCGCCGGACGGATGTGCAGCAAGATCGCGAACCGCCCGCCCTCGGACGGATACCAGTCCCCGACGATTTCCACGCCATCCTCCGTGACGAACGTCACGCGCTCCATATCAGTCGAACTTGATGGAATCCCCTGGCTTGAGCGTGCCGCTCTGTACGGACGGCTTCTTGGCCCCTTTGTCATTCTTTTTCTCCCGCTCCTGCGCGGTCGCCATGATCGCAGCAAGCGACACGGCCGGTTCGGTGATGGCGCGCTCCACGATCACCCCGTCGGAGGGCTTCGGCGTGGGCTTGGGTCTTAAGGGTTGGAAGGGTTTTAAGGGTGAAGGAGTCGTTTTTGGCGGAACACCCTTCCCGCCCTTTTCACTCTTAAATCCCTTATCCCCCTTCCCCCCCTTCCTCTCCGCGCGCACGATCTCGATGCACTCGTCGTCGTAGATGGGCCGGCTGCGGTCGAGCTCCACCGGCAGCGTGAACTCTTTCCCGCAGCGCGTGCAGGTGTACCTGTGTTGCGGCTTCTTCCCTCCGCCGCCCGCGGCCTTCTTCTTCGCCTCGGCCTCGGCAAGCAGCTTCTCCACGTCCACGCCCTCTTCCATGCCGGTCCACTTGAGCACCTTCTGCTCGATCTCGGCGCGAGGCAGCGCGTAGCGCTCGCGGCTCACCTTCACCACCTTGTCGGCGGATTGCGTGCGTTGCGCGATCGGCGGGAGCGTGGTGGCCGAGAACGGCTGGCTCGTGACCCCGTCGATGAGCAGCTTCAGGTACACGTTGTACTTGGGGAGGTTGATGATGTCCTCCACCATGAACCGCGGCGCGAATTCCTTCTCAAGCAGCTCCGCGTCGGGCGCGCCCACGCGGTAGGCGATGATGGTGCCGACGTTGCCGAACACCGCCTCGCGCACCTCGTCGGAGAGCTGGTCCACGTACTGGTGCGCCATGGTCAGGCACAGGCGGTATTTGCGCGCCTCCGACAGGATGTTCGCGAACGACTCCACGGCGAAGTTCTGGAACTCGTCCACGTACAGGTAGAAGTCCTGGCGGTCCTTCTCGGGGATGTCCACGCGTTCCATCGCCGCGAGCTGGAGCTTGGTGATGAGCAGCCCCCCGAGCAGGCGCGAGTTGTCCTCGCCGATGCGGCCCTTGGACAGGTTCACGATGAAGATCTTCCCCTCATCCATGATAGAGCGGATGTTGATGGTGGATTTCACCTGCGCCACGATGTTCCTGATCACCGAGGCGGAGAGGAACTGGCCGATCTTGTTCTGGATCGGCGCCACCGCTTCCTGCGCGTACTTCTCGTTGTAGGAGGCGAACTCGGTGAGCCAGAACTGGTTCACGATCGGATCCTTCACGTTCGAAATGATCCGCTTGCGGTAGTCCGCGTCGGAAAGCATGCGGTTGATGCCCAGTAGCGTGGAGCCCGGGTTGTCCAAGAGCGCCAGGATGGAGTTGTTGAGGATGTACTCCATGCGCGCGCTCCACAGGTTCTCCCAGATCTTCTTGAACACGCCCATCATGCCCGAGGCCACCAGGTGCTTGTGGCTGTCGTTCACGGATTCCAGGATGTTGAAGCCGACCGGGAAATCCAGGTCCGCCGGGTTGAAGTAGATGACGTCGTTGATGCGCCAGCTGGGGATGTAGTCGAGCAGCCGCTCGGCCGTGTCGCCGTGCGGGTCCACGTAGCAGCAGCCGTGGCCCGCGTAGATGTCGGAGAGCACCATGTTCTCCATGAGCGTGGTCTTGCCCATGCCGGTCTTCCCGATGATGTACACGTGCCGGCGGCGGTCGTCGGTCTTCACGCCGAACTTCCGCAGCTGGTTGCGGAAGTTGGTACGCGCGAAATACGTGATCTCGCCTTCGTGGTCGTGGTCGTAGGCCATATCAGACCGGCAGGTTCGGCGGCGCCTCGTCGTCCGCGGCTTCCCCCCTTGCCTCTTTTTCCTTCCATCCCGGCGGCGGGCCCGGCAATTTCACGTCCGCCGGCGGCCCCATGTCCGTCGCATCGAGTCCGGTCTCGCGCTCCTCGACGGGAGGGTGTTCCTGTGGAGCCGAGCGGTCGGAGACCCCGCGAGGCGACAGAGGAATACCCGACTGGCGAGGAGCGTCGGATGAGACCGCCACCTGTGGCGCTTCCATCGTCTCCAACCCGGGCAATTCGGGCGTGGGAACAGGCGCGGCTTCCGGCTCGTGCGTGGGCTCGGCATGCCCGCCGTGATCGTCGTGCGCGGCGCGCGCGGGCAACGGCGGCATCTGCGTGCCTTCGAAATCGATGGGCAGGCCCACCGGCGGTTCGCCGCGCCTGGCCTCGGCCTTGTGCACGAGCGGGGCCTTCACGGTGATCGCCGGGAAATGCCAAAGCGTGGCGAGCTCCTCGGCGTTCAACACCCGCGGGGTCGCGCCGATCCCCCAGCTGCGCTTCTTGTACGCGCGCACGAGCCTCCCCTGCTTCTTGGGATAGCTCCAGCGCTGCCAGAAGTAGTCGTCCTTCGGGATGGACGGCGGGTAGAACGCGAAGGAGTTGAGGTTCAGGTGTCCGTACGGTTGCAGGAGCCCCTTCAACATCGAGGCGCGCGCGCCCTTGTTGAACGCCTCCTTGCGCGCGGCGTAGATGAGCCGGATCTTTGTCGGCAGCCCGATCTTGCCGGTCTTCTCAAGCACCCCTTCCACCTGCTCCTTCTGCGTCGGAGAGATCTTGAACGCCTTCCACTGGTCCACCTCCTTCTCCTCGTGGCCGCCGCCAAAGCCGATCCCGACCGCTTCCTGCAACAACGCGCTCGGGATCGCGAGCGCCGCGCTCATGCCGGACTCGATCATCCCGGGCTTGTGCTTCTCCTCCACGCCGTAGGTCTTGTTGATGAACTTGCTCCCCTTCTCCTTCCAGTCGTTGCTCCCCGGCTGCACCACCACTTGCATCCAGAAGTGTTCGCCCGGCCGCATCTTTCCGAGCTGTTCCAGGATCTGCGCGAGCGGATCGCGCAGCTCCCCCGCGATCTTGTCCTCGAAATCCGCGTAGGTGCGGATCGGGAAATATTCGTCTTTCTTGAGCGTCACCTCGGCGCCCCAGGCGTCGTAGTGCTCGTCGGGAAAATTGGACGGCAGGAACGAGACGTAATCCCCCACCTCGCTGATTTCCGCCTCGGGATAATGCGCGTAGATGTTGGCCTCGAGCAGGTCCCGGAACTTGGTCTGCGCCCACACGTAGAACTGGATGTACCCCTCGTTCGACACGATCTCGAACGAGAAGGTGGGCTGCACCTTGCCGATTAGCCACTGCTCCTTGAAGTTGAGGTTCCCGAACGTGCCGATGAGGTTCGAGAACATCACCTCGACCGCCTTGGGCGTCTGCTCGGTCATGGCCGGCACGTTGATCGCGAGCAGCACGTGCTGGAGCGTCTGCATGTAGTCCCCCTGACGCTGGTTCTTCCACATCTGGATGAACCCCCACGCGAGCACGGCCGTGGTGCCGATCCAACCGAAAATCACCGTGAGCTGGTAGAGCATCACGTCGATGGGCTGGGCGAGGAACGCGGAAAGCCACGCCATAGGTCTGGGACAGTATATCACGTCCCACCCTTCCAACCTTTTCAACCCTTCCGCGGCCGCTTCTCCCACTCGACCAAGAGCGGGCTCGCGATGAAGATGGACGAATACGTCCCGGTCGCGATGCCCGCGAACAGCGCGAGCGCGAACGGGCGCGTGGTGTCTCCGCCGAAGGCCAGGATCGCGGCGAGCGCGAGCAGCGTGGTGACCGAGGTGTTGACCGAACGCATGGCCGTCTGGCGCACCGAACGATCCACCACTTCGTCGAACGGCTCGCTGGAATCCCGGCCCAGGTTCTCGCGCACGCGGTCGAACACCACCACCGTGTCGGAGATGGAATATCCGAGGATGGTGAGGATGGCGGCCACGAACGCGGCCCCGACCTCCCAGTGCCACACGCGTCCCAGCACCGCGAACAACCCGAGCGGGATGATCACGTCGTGCGCGGCCGTGAACAGCACGATGATCGCGTATTTCCAGCTGTTGACCTGTTCGCCGACCTTGCGGAACGCGAGCGCGATGTACAGGCCGATGAGCAGGAGCGTCACGAGCACCCCTATGATCGCCGAACGCTGCAGCTCGGCGCCGACCACGGGGCCCACCGAATTGAATCGCAATTCCTCGAATTCGCCGTGAGCGTTGCGGATCGCGGAAAGCGCGGTCTGGTGTTGTCCCTCGGAAAGCGACGGAAGGCGCACGATCACGCGGTCCTCTCCGGCCTGCTGCACCGTGGACCCGGGGAACCCGGCTCCTTCCAAGGTCGCCGCGAGCTCGGCGTTGACCGGCCGCTCGAGAGCGAATGAAAGTTCGAGCAACGTGCCGCCGGTGAAGTCGGTGCCGAACTTGAGGCCGAAGGCCGCAAGGGCGAGGATCGACAATCCGATGCTCACGAACGAGACCGTGAACCAGGCGCGGCGGGTCCTGATGAAACTGAAGGCCATATTACTTTGCGTCGGGACGCTTCTTAAGGCCGTACAACCAGGGGACCGAGAGGCCCGAGAACGAACGCGCCGCGTCCATGTACGCGCGCGTCACGATGAGCGCCGTGAACAACGACAGCAGCACGCCGATGCCCAGCGTGAGCGTGAACCCCTTCACGAAGCTCTAGCTGAACAGGAACAGCACGGAGGCCGAGATGAGCGTGGTGAGGTGCCCGTCGCGGATCGGGGCCCAGGCGCGGCGGTACCCTTCGACGATGCTCGCCGGCAGGTCGCGTCCCGCGCGCCATTCGTCGCGGACGCGCTCGAACACGAGCACGTTGGCGTCCACCGCGATGCCCAGCGACAGCACGAACCCGGCGATGCCCGACAAGGTGATGGTGACGCCGAACAGGCGGTAGCAGGCCAGGTTGAGCGCGGCGTACAAGACGAGCGCCGCGGCCGCGAACAGTCCCGGCATCCGGTACACCAGGATCATGAACGCGGCGACCAAGGCGAACCCGAGCAGCGCGGCGTTCACGCTCTGGTCGAGGGACGCGGCGCCCAGCGTGGGGCCCACGGTCTCCTGCGACAGGAGCTTCACCGGCACCGGAAGCGCGCCCGCGTTCAAGCGCTGCGCGAGCAGCTTGGCTTCGTCGAGGGTGAAGTCGCCGGTGATGACCGCGGTGCCTCCGTAAATGGCGTCCTGCACCGTGGGCGTGGAAATCGGGGTGCCGTCGAGGAAGATGGCGATGGGCTCGCCGATGTGGCTTGCCGTGAGTTCCCCGAACAGCTTCGCGCCCGCGTCGTTGAACGTGAGCGTGACGTACGGGGCGCCGGTGTTGGGATCGAATTCCACCTGCGCGCGCTTCAGGTCCTTGCCGGAAAGCCCGGTGTTCTTCCACGGGCTCGCGTCGGGAACGACGTCGGCTTCCGTCGAACGCTTCATGAGCACGCGCTGGAATTCGTAGGTGGCGATCGGTCGCTCGGCGCGCTTGTAGATGAGGTGGTAGCCGAATTCGGTCTCCACCTGCCCCGAGATGGCGCCCACCGCCGTTTGCCGCGCGGCGAGTTCGAACGCCGGCACCGTGTCTCCGGGCTTCACCCAACCAAGGTCGCCGCCGTTGTCCTTGGCGGTCGGGTCGTCGGAAACCTCTCGCGCCTTGTCCGCGAAATTCTCGGGCGTGAGCGTGTCGCGCATCGCCGTGAACCGCACGCTCGCGTCGAGGGCGGGCACGTCCTTGGTGCAGCCGATCTTCCCTTGGAAGCACAGCAGGATGTGGGAGAGCTGCATCTCCTTGGCCTGTTTCATGCCGATGTACTTCACGACGGAGAGCCCTTCGGGGGTCTCGATCATCCGCGACAACACGCCGCCGGGGCGCGTACCGGCCTTCACGATCGCGTCCACGATCGCTCCGTACTGGGCGGAACCCCTGAGGGCGGTGATGGTGCCCGGCGTCTCGCCCACGGTCGCCTCGATGCTGTGTTCCGCGACGAGGGCGGCGAAATCCGCCCCCGCCCTCGCCTGGCGCAAGACGGCGTCGGAGGCGATGCGCTCCTCGCCGTTGAGCCTCGCGAGCAGCGCCTGCTCCTCGTCGGTGAGCTCACGGCCGATCTCGGTCCCCGGTTCCTTGAATTCGAGCACCGGGGTCTCGCCGATCTGATCGATGGCCGCGTTCACGTCGAGCACGCCCGCGAGCTCCACGATCACGCGGTACGCGCCGCCGGTCGTGGTGGTCTGCACCACCGGTTCGGCCACGCCGAACGCGTTCACGCGGCGTTCGATGACGTCGCGCACCCCTTCGAGCGCCGCCGCGCGGTCCGCCTCGGCGATCTCGCGCATGTCTGCCTCGTACACGAGATGCGTGCCGCCCTGCAGGTCGAGGCCCAGGCGGTAGGCGGAATCCGACACGGCGGGCACGTTCCAACCGGTCTTCTCGTTCACGAACCCGGCGAGCCCGTTCCACGCGGACGGGGCGTCATAGAGCCCGGCCCCAACGGTCGCGAGCAGCATGAGGATGGCGAGCAGCCGCGCCTTCGCCTTCCCCGAGGATCTCGGGCGCAGCGCATGCGTGTTCTTCTTCAATCTCCAAGTCTGCATACGGATAATATCGCGGCGAAGTTTAACCGACGGGCCTGAAAAAAGAAAGGGGCGTCAGATGACGCCCCTTCTGGACCCGTTCAATCGTCCGAATGCCCGGTTTCGGGGACCGTGACCTGGCTCACGGTCGGCTTGATGCGATCCGCGAGCGACGGCCCGGGCGTGAGCGGCACGTCCGCGGGGTGCGTCGCCGCGCTCCCGCTTGAGCCGCACTTGGTGCACAGGAAGTGGAACAGGGGCCCAAGCGGGACATGGCGGCGGTTCTCGACGCGCACGAGCTTCATGGCGTCCCCGCAGTGAGGCGGGACGATGTCGCGGCAGGGTTCCAGCCGCTCCTTCTGTTCCTTGCGGCAGGTCGAAGCGATGTCGCACTCCTCGCAGGTGAGGGAAATGGCCATGTCTCCTCCTTGGGATCAGGACCGAACGGACCTTAGCGGCTCATCGCGCGTTTGGCAACCCTTTGACAGCCGTCCGGGAGGATGGCCACAATGCACGAGTCCCCTGTCCTTTCCCTTTCACCGGAGCGTGCGTGAGACGCAAGCCCAACGCCACCCGCGACCGTCTTCCCAGGAAATCCTTGAGCAACATGCGCGAGGCGGCAAGCCGGTTCAGGAACGCGGTTTCGGAACCGCCCACGCGCTGTCCGCATATGGAGTGCCAGTCGAGGAAGCTCGCCGTCGACTTCGTGCACGTGCGCAAGCGATTCCCCTGCAAGGTCGCCTACCTGTATTGCGTCGCCTGCCTGGAGCCGGTGTACCGGTTCCCGCCCAAGATCCTGATCGCGCCGCAGACCGACGCCTGGATCCCGGCCCCGCCGCCCCGCCCGTCACAACAAGAGTGACCCGTCCTCATCGAGCCGCCCGCGCGGCTCTTTTTCCTTCTGCACTCACGACTCGTCCAGGATGTATTTCATTCGTCATCCCAAAAGATGGGATCGGAAACGAACGGTCCGAACGCGATGAGCATGGCGTGCGAACAGGCGATGTCGCGGGTGATGTTCCCGTTCGTGATGAGGCCGTACATCCCTTCCTCGTGACGGACGTCGGAGCGGCCCGTGAGAGCGTCCACCACCTCCGCAAGCTCCTTCCCTTCCTTGAGCATCCGCATGAGCTTGCCGGACAGCTCGAACCGTCCCGAACTCCCCATGCCGACGCGCCCGTCGCGCCGGACGACCGCCGCCCAGCCGCATTCGAAATGCCTGTTCCCGATGGGATGGTAGCCGGCCTCAAGTCCCACGCCGAAGTCCGCATCAGCGGCTTCCCGCGCCGCCCGGGCCCGATTCTCCGCCCCGCGCATCGCTTCCTCGTCCGTGGACGGCTGGTCGCTTACGCCCGACGGCACCTTCACGCACACGATCTCCGCTTCGGGGAATAATTTCTCGGCGGTCATTTCCAATGCCCGGCGCTTGGCCTTGTTCTCGCTTCCTAACGCGATGCGCATATCATTCGACCTTCCTGAATCTCGGCACTCGAACCCCGTCCTTTTCGACCTCCGCGAGGAAATCCGCGGTGGGCCGCACCCAAACATCTCCTTCCCCGTACAAGGCCCGGTAGATCACGCACGGCTCGAGCGTCGCCTCGATCTTCCCTTCCGCGATCACCTCGTAACAGTTGCCCTTATAGTGTTCGTAGACGCCCAGCATGTGTTTGCATTCTAAACGAAACGCCGCCCGGAGCAAGCCCAGTACTACAACCGGAGACGTATGGTTGTAGTACTGGGCAAGGGCGGCGGCGTTCATTCGAGTTTGGCGTCGTCGATCGTCTTCGCGATCAGTTCGGCGAGATGTTCGGTATCGACCGGGATCGGCTTCCCGACCGGGCGTTCCTTCAGGAATCCTCCCGGACGGGTGATCTCGATCTCCCGTCCAACGTGCGCGTAATAGGGCAGGCTTCGATAGATGAACTTGAGGATGTTCGCTTCCCACCCCCTTTCGTCCATCGCGAGCTGCGGCCGTGCGTGATCCACGTCCTTGAACGCCCCATGGGCCTTGAGCGCCTTCTTGAGGAGTTCGGTCGCGGAGCTTGGGACTTCGTGCCTTGGGAATTCGTGCATGGTAACCTCCGCCGCCATCCTGCAGCGAAAGCCGCCCCCGGGCAAGGGGCGGATCAATCGGTATCTCGCTTGTCGCGACGCATGCGATACAGCCGCTCGGTGAATCCACCCTCCTCCATGAATTGCTTCTCCAACGCGCGAAGCTGCTGGTCCAACAGGTAGTTCGCTTGATGGATCAGGCAGAGCGCGGTGTTCGCGGCGCTCTCGGCCGTTTCCACATAGGACGAATACGTCGAATAGGACCTATCGTCTTCGTAGCCGAACGCGCGGACGCTCAACGCCTTCGGGTGATCCTTTTCCCATTGGGCCAGCTGATGCTGACGCAAATAATCCTCGAAATCCAACAACAGCTCTTCCAGGCTCGCGCGAGCGACGCTGATAAGCTTCAGCTCGGTCTTTTTCGACGTGCCGGATGCCTGGCAGCCCTCCGCGATGTTCTGCCGTCCTGATCGAGCCGCCTGGACCATTTGGTCCTTCATCCGGTAATCCTTCACGAAACGGCTGCAGAAATCGACGGTCAAATCGTAAACGATCGTCGTGGTCTGGAACGATTTCAATTTTCGGTAGCCACCATGTGCGGGAATGAGCGATTCCTCCATAGGTCCCAGTGGTCCTATACGACCTATTTGCCATGGCACTTTTTATACTTCTTGCCGCTCCCGCATGGGCACTGGTCGTTGCGGCCGACCTTCCCCTGGGTGGACGGGATTGCTTCGTCGCCTCCGGCTCCTCGCAATGACGGAGAAGAAGAGGGTTTGGATTCTGTGACAGCTCCCTGGAGCGTGACGCCGGCCTTGTCGAATACGGACCTGTTGAATTCCTCCTGCGCGCGCTGTTGGGCGATGGCGTGGGTCGCGGCCTTGAAGAAGGTGTACACCGCTTCCTGGTTCACGGCGGCGAGCAGGCGTTGGAACATCTGGTAGCTTTCCTTCTTGTATTCGACCAGCGGATCGCGCTGGCCGTAGCCTTGCAGCCCGATGCCGTGGCGCAACGCGGTCATGGCGGACAGGTGGTCGATCCACAGCGTGTCCATGGCACGCAGGATCACGCCGCGCTCGATCTGTCGCAGCGCCGCGCGGTTAGGAAAGTTCTTTTCGAGCGCATCGTACGCCTCGCGCACGGTCTCGATGATCGCCTCGATCACCTTCGTGCGCTGCTCGGCGACATGCATCTTGTCCTTGGTGGCGGACAGGGTCAGGGCGGACAGTTTCTCTTTTTGGACAGACGTAAGCGGAACGATGGTGCTCATCGTCTCCACGATCTCCTTCACGTCCCAGTCGCCCGGCCCTTTCCCTTCCGACCCTTCCGACCCTTTCAACCCGAGCGCTTCGCCCGTGTGGAACAGCACCACCTGCTCCACCTCGCCCTCGACCAGTTCCAGGATCTTCTCCCTGAGTTCGGTCGGACCGCCCTTGTCGAACGCGTCCAGCACCTCGTGGCGGCGTTCATAGATGACCTGGCGATGCTTGTTGAGCACGTCGTCGTACTCGAGGATGTGCTTGCGCGTGTCGAAGTGATGCCCCTCGACGCGCTGCTGCGCCTTCTCGATCGAACGGCTCACCATGCCGTTCTCGATCGGCATGTCGTCCGGGATGCCGAGTTTCTCCATGAGCGCCTTGGTGCGGTCGCCGCCGAAGATGCGCATGAGGTCGTCCTCGAGCGACACGAAGAACTGCGTGGCGCCCGGATCGCCCTGGCGTCCGGCGCGGCCGCGCAGCTGGTTGTCGATGCGGCGGCTCTCGTGGCGCTCGGTCCCGAGCACGAACAATCCGCCCAGCTCCTTCACCTTTTCAGCCTGCATCGGGTCCGGCGGGTTGCCGCCCAGCATGATGTCCACGCCGCGGCCGGCCATGTTGGTGGCGATCGTGACCGCACCCACGGCACCGGCCTGGGCGATGATCTCGGCTTCCTTCTCGTGGTTCTTGGCGTTGAGCAGGTTGAACGGCACGCCCTCGCGCGCGAGCAGCGCTCCCAGCAATTCGTTCTTCTCGATGCTCGCGGTGCCCACGAGCACCGGCTGCCCGAGCCCGTGGCGGCGCCTCACCTCTTCCACCACGGCCTTCATCTTCCCCGCCTCGGTCTTGAACACGCGGTCGCCAAGGTCCTGGCGCTGCGTATCGATGTTCGTCGGGATGCTCGTCACTTCCAGCTTGTAGATCTTGGCGAACTCCTCGGCCTCGGTCGCGGCCGTGCCGGTCATGCCCGCGAGCGCCTCGTACGCGCGGAACAGGTTCTGGAAGGTGATGGTGGCCAGCGTCAGGCTTTCGCGCTGGATCTCCACCCCTTCCTTGGCCTCGATCGCCTGGTGCTGGCCTTCGCCGAAGCGGCGGCCCGGCATGAGGCGCCCCGTGAATTCGTCCACGATGATCACGCCTCCGTCCTTCACCACGTAGTTCACGTCGAGCTTGTAGAGCGTGTGGGCGCGCAACGCGTTGTCCGCGTAGTGTTGCAGGTTCACGCCGGAGGCGTACAGGTTCTCGATGCCCAAGGCCCGCTCCACCTTCTCGATGCCCGAAGCGGTGAGCGTCGCGGCGCGCATCTTCTCGTCCACGTTGTAGTCCGCGTTCTCGACGAGCGTCTTCATGATGTCCGCGAAGGTGTAATAGATCTTGCTCGACTGCTCGGCCGGGGCGCTGATGATGAGCGGGGTGCGCGCCTCGTCGATCAGGATGGAGTCCACCTCGTCGACGATCGCGAAATGCAGCCCGCGCTGCACGCCCTGCGCCGCCGTGGGCGCCATGTTGTCGCGCAGGTAGTCGAAGCCGAACTCGTTGTTGGTGCCGTAGGTCACGTCGGCCGCGTACGCCTCGCGGCGGCTCACGGGACGCAGGTAATCCATGTGCACGCGCCAGGCGCCGGTCGTGTCACGCTCCTCGTCGTGTTTCTCTTCCTTGGAAGTGTCCGGCGCATGCTTGTACGCGGGATCGTACAGGAACGACCCGTCATGCTGGATCACGCCCACGCTCATGCCCAGCGCGTGGAACACCTGGCCCATCCACACGGCGTCGCGCTTCGCGAGATAATCGTTCACTGTGACGAGATGCGCGCCTTTGCCGAGCAGGGCGCGGGCGTACAACGGCGCGGTCGCGGTGAGCGTCTTGCCCTCGCCCGTGCGCATCTCGGCGATGCCTCCGCGCAGGAGGGTGAGCCCGCCCATGAGCTGCACGTCGTAGTGGCGCTGGCGCAGCGCGCGCTTGCTCGCCTCGCGCACGGCCGCGAACGCCTCGGACGTGACGTCAGAGAGCGTCTCGCCCTTCGCGATGCGCTCGCGCAACGCCGTCGTGACGCCGCGCAGCTGCTCGTCGCTCATCGCCGTCAGGGCCGGCTCAAGCGCCGTGATGCGCTGTGCGTCCGCGCGCAGCGCGTCGATCACTTTCTTGTTGGGGTCGCCGAAGACGAGATGGAACAGCTTTTGCATATCGCGCGTGAGTGTGCCGGAAAAACGGGTTTAAATCAAGAAGCAGGGTCCCCCCTGCTTCGCCTACTCCCTACGCACTACCCCCTACACCCTGACTCACACCTTGTCCGGGCGCGCCCCGCGATGCGAGTCCGAAAGGATTCCCTTGTAATCCTTGACCTGGCGCACCAGCTCGTCCTTCACGAGGTCGATCGCCTCGTACAGGTCCTCGGCCTCGCGCTGGGCCCGCAACACCTTGCCGGGCACCTGGAGCGTCATCTCGCAGCGGTACACGTTCCCCTTGTTGTGATGCCCGCTCGTGCGCCCGCACTCGACGCTGATCTCCGCCATCCCGAAGTCCGTGGTGAATTTCTCGATCGCCTTGAGGCGGACGTCCACGTAGTCCTTGATGGCGTCCGTGAGCTCGATCTGCGTCCCTTTGAGCGAAATGAGTTGCATATCGGTCGCGTTAAGAAGGGTTCCCGACCCACTGTACCTCCTCTTCCAACGGGATGCCAAACCGGTCGCGGACGGCCCGTTTCACCCGGCCAGAAAGGGCGCGGACGTCGGCCGCCTTCGCCCCGCCGAGGTTCACGATGAAATTGCCGTGGCTCTCGCTCACCTGCGCGTCACCGACGCGTTCCCCTTTCATCCCCGCCTTGTCGATGAGCCAGCCAGCGGACACCCGATGGCTGGCGATCATCTCTTTGGCGCCAGGTATATCGGAAAGCGCGTTCGCTCGTTGCATGAGATCCTCGGAATCCAGCTCGACGTTCTTGAACAGGCACCCCGCGCTGCCGGCGTACAACGGTTGGCTCGCCTTGCGCTTCGCCAGGATGTCGGCCTGACGCTTCTTCAATCCTTCCGGATCGCCATCGACGAGCTCGAACGTCGCGGACAGCACGATATCGTGCGAATGCTTGATGGCCGAGTGGCGATACCCCATGGCAAGCTCGCTTGCCGGTACTTCCTTGATTTTGCTTTTTGTCGCGGTCGCGACCGTTTCCGAAATGAGCATCCGGACGCTCGTCAGACGGTCTTTCGTCTCCCCGCCGAAGCATCCCGCATTCCCCCGGACCGCGCCGCCGACGGTTCCTGGGAGCGAAATCGCCCACTCGAGCCCGGCGAGCCCCGCGTCCGCCGTCGCCCGCGCAAGTCCGGCCATCAGCGCTCCGGCCTCTGCCATGACGGTAGTTCCGACGATCTCGGTCTTGCGCATGGCCATTTGCAACACCAGCCCCGGGAACCCCTCGTCCGCGAACAGCGTGTTGCTTCCGCCGCCCAGCACGAACATCGGCACGTCCGCCTCCTTCGCCGCCTCGAGCGCCGCGACGAGCTCCTCCTCGCTCTTCACCTCCGCATACCACCTCGCCGGCCCGCCGATGCGAAAGTTGGTATGCCGAGCCATGGGCTCGTGTTCTTTCAAACGGCCGCCGAAGACGTCGCGCATAGCGTTCGTGCCAGTTCATCTACGTCTCCCGCGCCCTGGATGATGAGCACGTCCCCGTCTCGGACGACCCCGGACAGGATGGTCTGCGCCTCCCCCAGGTCCTTCGCGTAGACCGAACCCTTCACGCCATCCACCAGGTCCTGGCTCGAAATGAGCTTCGCTTCTTCCTCGGTGCGGCCGGTGACGCCGTAGATTTCGGGGACCACGGCGACGTCGGCGTCCTTGAGCGCCGCGATGAACTCGTCCTTGAGCTCGAGCGTGCGCGAATGCTGATGCGGCTGGAAACACAGCACGACGCGGCGACCCGGGAAGAACTCGCGGGCGGCCTCGATGGTGCCGCGGATCGCCGTGGGATGATGGCCGTAGTCGGAAATCACCTCGGCGCCCTGGAACGTCCCGACCCGCTCGAAGCGCCGCCAGATGCCGGTGAAAGCCGCGAGCGTCTTGGCGCATACGTCGAACGATACGCCAAGCTCCATGGCCATCGCGCTCGCCGCGAGCGCGTTCATGGCGTTGAATTTCCCTGGGACCGATAGGACCAATCGGCCCAATGAGGAGCCGCGTCGGACGACGTCGATCATTTGCTTTCCGTTTTCAACGCGGCGGTTTCCCCCATTGATGTCAGCGGATGCTTCCATGGCGTAGCTCACTCCTTTGTCGAGCGTGAGCGTCGAGGATTGCGGGTCATCGGCGTTCCACGCGACCGGCCCCTTCCCCTTCGCCTTGTCCGCAAACGACTGGAACACCTGGCGGATGTGGTCGATGTCCTTGAAATAATCCAGATGGTCCTCCTCGATGTTCGTGAACACGATCGCCTCAGGATCGAGGTTCAACACGTTCGCCCGGTACTCGCACCCTTCCACCACGAACCATTCCCCTTTGCCCACCCGCAGGTTACCGTCGGGGAACCCGGGCACGAGCGAGCCGACGATGACCGTGGGATCCATGCCGGCGGCTTCCAGGATGAGTCCTAACATCGCCGTCGTCGTGCTCTTCCCGTTCGTACCCGTGACGACGATCGTCCGTTTGGCCTTGGAAATCTCCCCGAGGAATTCCGGATATGAACGCTCTGGGACGCCAAGCTCCTTTGCCCGGACCCGTTCAGGATTCGTCTCGGGAACGGCGGAGGAATAGACGATGAGGCCGGCGTCTTCGGGCACGTTCAGAGCGGACTGTCCGATGGAGACGGAAACGCCCCGCGCCGCGAGCGCGTCGGCGATCGCCGACGTCTTCATGTCGGAGCCGGTGACGGCCACGCCTCGCGCGGCCAGGAACTTGGCCGCGGCGCTCATGCCGATGCCGCCGATACCGACGAAATGCGCGCGTTTCAACCCTTCGAACATACCGCGCAGAGCATAGCGAAAAACGCGTCTTTTGCAAAGAAAAACCCCCGGACTCCTCATCCAGGGGTGGTCAGGTCGCCGTGACGCGTTGCACATCGCCGCCGTCCATCGCGTTGAACACGACCTGGTCCATGTCGACCGACAAGTTCCAGGCGTGGTCATAGGGCCCGTACTCGCGCCGACCCACGAACACGGAACAGCGTCCGCTCCATCGCGCCACGTAGGCCGCGACGGTCCCGTCGCTCGCGACCAGGCACTCGTCCATGCTCACGTCCGGGGCGAACGTCCGCGCAGGCGAGGCCGAGAGGAGCACCTCCCGCCCGGTCCGCCGGCCGAGGCCGTCCTCGTACCGCACGAGCGCGGCCGCGACGCACGCATGCCGCGACCACCACACGTCCGTGAGCCGCATGCAGAAGCGCCCGTGATGGATCACGTCGATCGTGCCGTCGTCCGACAGCCGCAGCAGCCGGCGTTTCGGCCCGGACCATGGCGAGACCGCGCTCGCCTGCGTGGGCGGGCTCTCGAGCAGGAGCGCGTGCGACAGGTCGCTCGCGAGCCAGGCCATCTCGATCGCTCCGTCCCGCTCCACGAAGCCGCCAGGCCCCTCGAGCAGGTACGACACGCCGCGATCGCGGATCGTGACGCCCTCGGCGAGCGGAAGCCAGTACACCGCCGGATCGTTCCCGAGCGGGAGCACGTCCGCGGGACCGTCGCCGTAGACAGCCCGTTCCCACGTGCCGTCGCGCCGGCGCACGGACAGGAGCTTGCCGTCGGGCAGCGCCGTGAGCACCGTCTCGAGCGGCCGCCACTCCCCGACCCCCCTCACGAATTCCATCTGGTCGTCGACCGCGTGGAAATCGGGGAGCACGATCCGGCGACGGCTCTCGGTCACCTGTCCGTGCACGAACGGTCCCGACGGACTGGCGACCACCCCGCTGAAGACGGGGAGCTCCGCGAGCCGTTCGATCCCATCGGTGGTCAGGCGGACGATTCCCGCCCAATCGTGCAGCTGGGCGTGCGCCATCACCGCGTCCGGGTGGACGAGGATGATCGACGCGTCGGCCATCGGCACGGGCGCGAGCGCGGAGGCCGAATGCCTGAGGTACAGGCCGCCGCCCTCCTCGGTCACCGTCGCCGCGTAGTGGCCGTCCAGGCTCGTCGCCACGCGTCGCGACCGCACGAGCATGATCGGCGAGCCGTTGGGGGCGCTGGACCGCGGGACCGGGCACAATCGCTTCGATTCCGATTTCTTTTTCGGCGCCCGTGGGGCGCCGTTGTCCAAGGTTCCGGGCATGGCACCCATCGTGCCTCCGTCGCCCTCGCTTCCGCCACCGTAGCGGGGTTGAAGGGTCGACGCAGCCTAGGGTTTTCCGGCCTCGTTGTCAAGCGGGCCACCTCTCACTACAATGCGCTCAGTATGAAACTTGCCGCCTACGACCCCGACGTGTCCGCCGCGCTCGACCGCGAACTTGCGCGGGAGCGAGAAGGGCTCGAACTCATCCCCTCCGAGAACTTCGTGTCCGAAGCCGTGCTCGAGGCGCTCGGGAGCGTCGCCACCAACAAATACGCCGAGGGGTATCCGGGCAAGCGCTATTACGGCGGCTGCCAGTTCGTGGACGAGATAGAGACGCTCGCCATCGGCCGCGCGAAGGCGCTGTTCGGCGCAGAGCACGTGAACGTGCAACCGCTCTCGGGCGCGCCGGCGAACCTCGCCGCCTACTCGGCCCTGCTCAAGCCCGGCGACACGATCCTCGGCATGGACCTCTCCCACGGCGGCCACCTCACGCACGGCCATCCGGTCACGTTCATGGCCGGCATCTACGCCTTCGTCCGATACAAGACCGCGCCCGACGGCACCCTCGACTACGACCACCTTCGGACGATGGCGCTCGAGCACAAGCCGAGGATGATCCTGGTTGGCTACAGCGCGTACTCGCGCGAGATCGATTACGCCAAGGTGAAGGCGATCGCCGACGAGGTCGGGGCGTTCGCCATGGCGGACGTGGCGCACATCGCGGGGCTCATCGCGGCCGGCGAGATGATGAACCCGGTGCCGCTCTTCGACATCGTCACCACCACCACGCACAAGACGCTGCGCGGCCCGCGCGGCGGGATGATCCTGTGCAAGGCGGCCCACCAGAAGGCGGTGGACAAGGCGGTCTTCCCCGGCTTGCAGGGCGGCCCGCACGAGAACGTGATCGCGGCCAAGGCCGTCGCCTTCAAGGAGGCGCTCGAACCGGCGTTCAAGGAGTACGCGAGACAGGTCAGGAAGAACGCGAAGGTGCTGGAAGAGGAATTCCTGAAGCGCGGGTATCGCCTCTGTTTCGGCGGGACCGACAACCACCTGCTCCTCATCGACGTCACGCAAAGGGGGCTCACGGGGCGTCAGGCGCAGCACTCCCTCGATTCCGCGGGGATCACGGTCAACAAGAACGCCGTTCCCGACGACCCGCGCGGTCCCATGGATCCTTCCGGCATCCGGCTGGGCACCCCGGCCATCACCACGCGCGGGATGAAGGAAGGAGAGATGCGGACGATCGCCGGTTGGATCGATGAGGCCATCGCCCATCACGAGGACGAGGCGACACTCTCCCGGATCAAGGGCGACGTGAAGGTGCTCACCGATCGGTTCCCGCTGTACCCGGGGCTGTCGTACTGATATGAACCGGCCTGATTGGATCCGCGACCTGGTCGCGGGTCTGCTGGTCATCGGCCTCCTGTACCTCGGCCTGTTGGCCAAGCCTTGAATCCAGAGTGACAAACGGCCTGCAGGATGCTAGATTACCGCCGATATGGCGGTAATTTTGGATGGAAAGGCCGTGGCCGCGCGCATCCGCGCGAAGATGAAGGAACGCGTCGCGGCCATGCCGGAGACGCCGCATCTGGCCGTCTTGCTCGTCGGCGAGGACCCGGCCTCCCACACCTACGTGCGGCTCAAGGAACAGGCGTGCCATGAGGTCGCCATCCCGTTCGAACGCTACGAGTATCCCTCGGACGTCTCGACCGGCGAGCTCGTCGACCGCGTGCGGCAACTCAACGCGCGCCCCGAGGTGGTCGGGATCCTGGTGCAGCTCCCCCTCCCCGCGCAGGACGCAGACACGGTCGTGGCCGCCATCGATCCGAAAAAGGACGTGGACGGGTTCCATCGGGCGAACGTGGAGGCGCTGAAGGCCGGGAAGCCTGCGCTGGCGCCGGCGGTCGCGCTCGGCGTGATGAAACTCATCGAGGAAACGAAGCAACCGCTCGCGGGCAGGAAGGCGGTGATCGTGTCTGGCGAGGTGTTCGCCGAACCGCTCATCGCGCTGCTCGCCGAACGCGGCGTCACGGCCACGGCCGAGCCGGATCCTCGGACGACGAAAAACGCCGACGTGCTCATCGTGGCCGTCGGGCGTCCGAATCTCATCACGGGAGACATGGTGAAGCCGGGTGCCGTCGTCATCGACGTGGGGACGACGAAGATCGACGGGAAGATCGTCGGGGACGTGGACCGCCCGAGCGTCGAGCCGGTGGCCGCGTTCCTCACCCCCGTCCCCGGGGGCGTGGGTCCCATGACCGTCGCGATGCTCTTGAACAACGTCGTGAAGGCCGCGCTCTCCCGTTAGGGATTCCCCGGAAGCGACCGGTTGGGATGTTTCTTGGCGATATGACCGGCGATGAGCACCGCCGCAAGATTCGCCGCCTGCCCCACGAGCGTGCCCACGCCGAACACGGAGAGCCAGGACACGCCGTAAATCGGCCGCATGAGGAGCGCGTAGCCCGCGAGGGTGAGCACCACCCACATGAGCCCGGTCGCGAAGTGGAATTCGAACGTCTGGATCTCGAGTTTGCGGAAATAGAGCCAACCGAACAGCAGGAACAGCCCCGGGCCGGCAAGTTGCGCGAGATAGAGGTAACTGGGGTTCCCCGTGGCGACCGTCGTCACGTACAGCATGACCGAAGCGATGTAGAGCGTCGGGAACAGGCCCAGCCACCACAAGAGGCTCCGGAAGGAAAAGAAGACATGGGTCATCATAAGGAAATGATTCCGATGGCGATACCGATGATGAATACTACGGCAATTCCCCACGAGACGCCAACCGGGACCTCGAGGCAGCGGCGTTCGCGGCACCGGGTCCCGCGCCGCATCGTCTCGTAGGTCGCGAGGATGAGGAGCGCGATCGCCCCGCCCAGCACCGATCCCACGAACGAGATGATGCTGATGAAATCCCTGGCCCCGGACAGGTACAAGGCGGGCGCGGCGAGCGAGGCGACGAGCCAGGCGTGCGCGCGACGCATCCCGTGGTCCACGTGCAACAGCTGCTGGAGCTGGACGGAGTGGGTGAGGAAGATGGAGGTAACCGTGAGCGAGCCCAACAACGCGGCGATCAGGCCGAAGGAGCGCCCCAACAGCGGGATGAGCCCGTCGAACGCCGCCTCCGTGGTGGCCGACCCGGTCGCGCCCACCACCGACGCGCAGAACGCGGCGTACAAGAGGGCGATCACGAGCGAGGCGCGCACGATGGCGCGCGGGAGCAACCGCTGGTGCCTGGCGCCCAACACGTCGCGCATCTCGGGGATGATCCCGGCGCCCGTGAGCGCGAACAGCACGATCCCGAACGGCAGCAGCGCGCGTGCCGGGTCGTTCGTGGCGAGGTTCCCGACCGACGCGTGCGGGAGCGCCGACAGGGCGATGAACGCGAACAGGAACAGCGTCGCGCCCACGACCACGGTCTCGACCTTGCTCGCGAGCTTGACCCCGCGACGCGACGCGAACAGGGAGAACAGGGGGATCGCGAACGCGTACGCGGCCTCGGGCCCGCCCAGCGCGGGCGACAGGAGCGTCGAAAGGAATTTCCCGCCCACCACCATGAACGCGAGCATGGCTCCGGCGAGCGACGCCATCATCACGACCGACGCGGGGAGGGCGAACCGCTCCCCCAGGTACGTCCGCACGTACCCGCCCAGCCGGTGCTTGCCCGGCGTCTGGAGCACGAGCTCGGCGTACATGAGGTTCAACGCGAGCATGGCGAGCGCGAGCAGGGCGAGGGTGAGCAGGCCGGTCGCGAACCCGCTGCGCGAAAACGCGTACGGCATGCCGAACACGCCGACCCCCACGATGCCGCCGATCATGATGGCGACCGCGCGCCAATATGGGACGTTCAGGTGAAGCACAACTCCCGGGATTCATGCACAAGTTTATCACATCCCGTCCCCTTCCCCCCCCTTCTCCCGCTTCCCCCTGTTCGCTACCATGCTTCTCGCTATGGCCGCTGAACGGATGCCCCCGCAGAACATCGAAGCCGAGCAATCCCTGCTCGGCTGCCTCTTGGTGGACCCCGACGCCATGATGAAGGTGGCCGACGTGGTGCGGGCCGAGGATTTCTACCGCGATTCCCACCGCCTGGTGTTCGACGGGATGATCGAGCTGTACGAACGCCACGAACCGGTGGACATCCTGACGCTGGGCAACCGCCTCGAGGAGAAAGGCCACCTGCAGCGCGTGGGCGGGAGGAGCTACCTGGTGGAACTGTCGAACCTGGTGCCCACCTCGGCGCACATCGTGCAGTACGCGCAGATCGTGCAGAAGAAATCCACGCTGCGCCGCCTCATTGACGCGGCCGCCGGGATTACCAAGCTGGGATACGCGGAGGACGAAGACGTGGAGCTCACCCTCGACGAGGCCGAGCGCACGCTGTTCGGCGTGAGCCAGAAGTTCCTCAAGAACACCTTCGTGGCGATCAGGAGCGTGCTCGCAAGCGCGTTCGAGCGCATCGACGAGCTGCACCGCGACCGCGGGAAGCTGCGCGGCGTCCCCACGGGGTTGAACGAGCTCGACGGGATGCTGGCGGGACTCCAGAAAAGCGACCTCATCATCCTGGCCGCCCGTCCTTCGGTGGGAAAGACGTCGCTCGCGCTTGATATCGCGAGGAATGTCGCCGTGAAGTCCAAGATCCCCACGGCCATCTTCTCGCTCGAGATGTCCAAGGAGCAGCTGGTGGACCGCATGATCTGCGCCGAGGCGAACGTGGAGCTGTGGAAGCTGCGCACGGGGAGGCTGTCGGACCGCGAGGATGATTTCCCGCGCATCGGCCACGCGCTCGGCGTGCTCTCCGAGGCTCCCATCTTCATCGACGACTCGGCTTCGCTTTCGGTGATGGAACTGCGCACCAAATGCCGCCGCCTGCAGGCCGAACAGGGCGTGGGGCTGATCATCGTGGACTACCTGCAGCTCATGGAAGGCAGGAGCAAGAACTCCGGCCCCGAGAACCGCGTGCAGGAAGTGTCGGAAATTTCCCGCGGCCTGAAACAGATCGCGCGCGAACTCCACGTGCCGGTGTTGGCGCTCGCCCAGCTCTCGCGTGCCGTCGAGATGAGCAAGCCGGCGATCCCGAAGCTCTCCCACCTGCGCGACTCGGGTTCCATCGAACAGGACGCCGACGTGGTGCTGTTCATCTACCGCAAGTCCGCGGACCGGAACTACCGCCCCGAGGACCTCTCCCCCGAGGAAAAGAACCTGGCCGAGATCTACATCTCCAAGCACCGTAACGGGCCCACGGGGATGGTGCGGCTGTTCTTCGACGACACGCGCACCAGCTTCAAGAACCTTGATCGCCGTCCGTCGCAATACTCGGGCGGACCGACCCCTCCTCCCATGCACTCACCGCCCCCCATGGCCGCGCCGGCGCATGCCGCTCCCCCTTTGCCCGCCCATGCCCACTCCGCAACCCCCGTCCCTCCCGGTGACACCCCTCCCCCGCCCCTGGACCCCAACCCGTCCGGAGGTTAGACTGGCTGCGATATGTTCAACAAGATCAAAGCCATCAAGAATCTCCGCACCCAGGCCAAGCAGATGCAGAACACGCTCGACGACATCGTGGCCGAGGGCGAGGCAGGTTGGGGCAAGGTGAAGGTGAAGATGAACGGCAACCAGCGCGTGCTCGACATCCACATCGCGGACGAGCTCATGAGCGACAAGACGAAGCTCGTAGCCACGCTGAAAGATGCGTTCGCCGACGCGACCAAGAAGTTGCAAAAGGAAATGGCCGGCAAGATGAAGGACATGGGCGACCTGCGCGACCTCATGAAGCAGGCCGGGATGTAGCATGCGGCGCTTCCCCGAACCCATCGCCAATTGCGTCGCGGCGTTCGCGCGACTGCCAGGCGTGGGGCCGAAAACGGCCCTGCGCTTTGTCTATTACCTGCTGAAATTGCCCAAGGGCGATCTTTCGGTGATGGCCGGAGCGATCGTGAAGCTGGGCGAACGCGTGAAGGTGTGCGGGAAGTGCTTTTGCTACGGCGAGGCTGACACCTGCGACATCTGTTCGGATGGCCGCCGGGACAAAACGGTCGTGTGCGTCGTGGAAGAATCTCGCGATATCGCCACCATCGAATCCACCGGAGCGTACCGCGGGCTGTACCTCGTGCTCGGAGGAATCCTGAACCCGATCGAAGGGGTCATGCCCGAGACGCTGCGCATCGCGGACCTGGAGCAACGCGTCGCTTCCGACACGGGGATCAACGAGATCATCCTGGCACTCTCCCCCACCGTTGCCGGCGAGACCACCATGATGTATCTGGGGAAACGCTTGTCTCCGCTTGGCCGCCGCGTCACGCGTCTCGCCCGCGGCCTCCCGATGGGCGCCAGCCTCGAGTACGCCGACGAGGTCACACTCGGCGACGCGCTCAAGGGACGGAGGGACGCGTGATTGTCCAAAACGCGGCCATTGACAAACCCCTGCGGATACCGTATTCTGATGATGATTCTGGATGTCAGCAAAACGACCCCCGCCTTGCGGAGGTCGTTTTGTTTTTTCCCGGGCAGGACCGAAGGGGACGGCTGCCGTCCCGGGCCCGTGATTGTATTGGTATATGAAAAATCCCCGCTTACGCGGAGATTTTTTCGATCTTGAGCTTGGTGAACGGCTGGCGGTGGCCGACATGGCGGCGGTAGCGCGACTTCGGCTTGTACTTCACGACCAGCACCTTCTCCCCCCGGCCGTGCTCCATCACCTTGGCGGTGACCTTGCCGGCCACGGGATTGCCCACCTTCACGTTCTTCCCCTCTTCGTCGGCGACGAGGAAGGTGGTGAGCTCGATGGTGGATCCCACCGGGCTCTCTTCGATCCATTCGGCGACCAGTTCCTGGCCCTCGCGGACCACGTACTGCTTGCCACCCGTTTTGACTACGGCGATCATAGGTGCTCTCACGGCCTCGGCTCCCAAGGGCTTATCGCCTGTGATCTGAATGATTAATGCGCGAAGGTTAGCGTGATGGCAGCCGGATGTCAAGCGTCGCGCCTTCCACGACCCCATGGGCCGAGGCGTATCCCGCCGGCAGCTCCAAGATCATGTCCGCCGGAGCCGTTGGGTTCGTGATGGCGAACTGGCTGGCACCTTGATACGGCACGTCGGACGCGACCGTGACGACCTTCCCTTCGTCCATCCAAACCATGTCGATCGGGAACCTCATCCCCTGCATCCAGAACCCGTAGACGCCTGGCGTGTCGTAGATGAACAGCATCCCTTGCCCTTTAGGCAGGTCATCCCGTCCGGAGAGTCCGCGGGAACGCGAGGCGGGCGTGTCCGCGATTTCCACCGCGACCGTGGTGCCGTCCGGAAGCCCCGCGATCCCTTCCGGAAGCGGGACGGACGGCGCCCGCGTGCGGAAAAACCAGAACGCGACCGCGAGGACGATCAGGATGGCGGCGATCGCCTTAAGCATGCGATTGCCGTTCGCGCGCGACCAGGAAGGCGGCGAGGAAGAGCATGAGCCCCATGAGTGCCAACATGGCGAGCAGCTTCTCGCGGCTTTGCAGGAACAGCGCCGCGGCGCCGAACGCGGCGGCCACGAGCGTGTACCCGGCCACGACCTGGCGTTGCGACCAACCCAGCGCGAGAAGGCGGTGATGCAGATGTTTGCGATCTCCCCTGAACACGTTCCTGGGCCCGCCCGCGTTCCATCGGCGCAAGATCACCCAGGCCACGTCCATGATCGGCACGCCCAGCACGAGCGCGGCGGTCGCGATCTTCCCGCCCGAGATGACCGCGAGCGTCCCGATCAGGAAGCCGACGAAGGTGCTCCCTCCCTCTCCGAGGAAGATGGCGGCGGGAGGAAGATTCCAAAACAGGAACCCGGCGAGCGCGCCCACGCCGATCGCCGCGAACAGCGCGACGTCGGGCTGGAAGTACGCGGCCGTGAGCGCGAGGCACATCACCATGAACGCGCCGACGGAGGAGACCGAGGTTGCAAGCCCATCGAGGCCGTCCAGGAACTTCGTGGTGTACATCGCTCCCATGAGCCAGATGAACACGAGCACATCGCTCTGCCACGACTCCAGATAGATGATCCCGCCGAACGGGTTCGTGAGTTTCTCCACCTGGATGCCGGACGCGATCGCGACGAGGGCCGCGAGCACGGGGGCGACCACCGCGAACCGCGGCGGGAGGCGATGCTTGTCATCCAGATAGCCGCCCACCATCAGGATGAGGCCGCCCAGCAGGAACCCGGCGTACTGCCTCGTGCCCACTTCCCCGCCCGTGAGCGAATCCGTGTCCGCGAGCAGCACGTGCAAGCACGCGGCGACGGTCACGAAGATGGCAATCCCGCCGAGAAGCGGGACGGCGCGCGCGTGCGTCCTGCGTTCCCCGTCGGGGGTGTCCACCACCTTGAGTTTCGGGACGAGCGAAACCAAACACCGTGTCGCGATGAACGACACGGCCAGGGCGATCATCATCCAGGAAACGATGGCGGGGATCACAGTTCAGCGGCTTTTTCGATGTCGATGGCCCCGCCCGGCTTCAAGACGATCGTGTCTCGGCGGCGGACCTTCCCCTCAAGAAGCGCTTTGGCGATCGCGTTGTCAACCTCCTCTTGGATGACGCGTCGCAGCGGGCGGGCGCCGAACAGCGGGTCGAATCCTTTCTGCGCGAGCTCGGCGACGGCTTCGTCGGTGGCGCGGAAGGCGATCCCTTTCGGTTCCAATCGTGAGGCGACCTTGCCGACCAGCAGGTAGGCGATCTGCAACACCTCGTCCTTGGTGAGCGGCTTGAACACGATCACCCCGTCGAAACGGTTCAACAGCTCCGGCCGGTAGATGCCGCGCAGCTCGACCTCCATGAGGTGGGTGCGGATCTCCGGCAGTGCCTTCCCTTCGGAGACCGCTTGCTGCACGTACGGAGTGCCGGCGTTGCTCGTCGCCACGATGATGCAGTTGGTGAAATCCACCGTGCGGCCCGCGGCATCGGTGAGCCGCCCGTCGTCGAACACCTGAAGGAACAGGTTGAGGATGTCGGGATGCGCCTTCTCGAACTCGTCGAGGAGCAGGATGGCGAACGGCTTGCGGCGCACCGCTTCGGTGAGCAACCCGGCCGGGTTCGTCGAGGAGCCAAGCAATCGTTCCACGCTTCCCGCCTCCTGATATTCGCTCATGTCGAACCGCAGCATGGAGTCCTCGCTCCCGAAATAGGTCTCGGCGATCGCCTTGGCAAGCTCGGTCTTCCCCACCCCGGTCGGACCCAGGAACAGGAACGCCGCGATCGGGCGGGTGTCGCTGCGCAGCTCGGTGCGCGCGCGACGAAGCGCCGCGGACACCGCCTTCACCGCTTCCTCCTGGCCGATCACGCGGTCATGCAGGCGGGTTTCCATGTTGAGCAGCGCCTGCGTCTCGTCCCCGCCGACCTTGGTGAGCGGCACGCCGGTCTTGTCTGCCACGACCTTCGCCACGTCCTCGCCCGTCACCTGTGCGTTCTGCCCCTTCGTCTTGGCCACCTCCTGCGCGGCTTCGCGACACACCTGGATCGCCTTGGCCGGCAGGTACTGCTCGTGCAGGTACCGATCGGACAGCTTCACCGCCTTCTCGACCGCCTCGTACGTGAACATCACCTTGTGCTCGTACTCGATCACGCCGATCTTGGACTCCAGGATGCGGATGGCGTTCTGTTCATCCGGCTCGCCCACGTCCACTTTCTCGAATAGCCTGCCGAGCGCGCTTCGCTCAACGAGCGTGCCGTAGGACTGGATGTCGGTGGTCGCGATCGCGTACACCACGCCGCGCGAGATCGCGTCGGAGAGCACGGGCTCGATCGCGGCGCCGACCGCGAGATGCAGGTCGGGGATCGCGAGCACGATGTTCTTGGACCGCGCCGCCTCCACGAGCACGCTCACGAGACGCGCCTGCATCTCCTCGGCCGCGACGCCGGCCATCAGGTGCGGGAGCGACAGGCTCACCAGACGCTTGTCCTGCAGCAGAGCGGGGACGCGCTCCTCGACCATGAGCTGCGCGATCCCGGCCAGGATCGTGCCGCGGCCGGTGCCATCGGGGCCGACGAGCAGGACGCTCTTCCTCCCCCCTTCGATCACCCGGAAGGTCGCGTCGATCTCTCGGTCACGGCCCACCAGCATCTGAAGCCCGCCGCGCGCGGCGAGCGAGGTGAGATCCTCGGAGAACGCGTCGAGCGTCGGGGTCGCGACCGCGGTCATGGACCGGTTCATGGCTCCGGTGGGCTTGTACGCGGCCGCGCGGCGGAACCGCTGGTAGCGCTCGCGCATCTTCCCTTCGATGCGCAGCCAATCCACGCACGCGGCGAACTGCGTCTCATCCACCTTGAGGTCGAACAGGAGCTCCTTCAAAAACGCGTCGCGCGCGTAGGCTTCCGCGAGGATCTCGACCGCCGACACCTTGGCGCGCGCCTCCCAGAAGGCGTTCACGAACGCGGCGAGCAGCGCCTCCTCGGCGGCGGCGGACATCCTGGGCGGCTTGCCGAGCTGCTGGGATTGCAACCGTCGGGCGAGCGGATCCTTCATCGCCTCGAACGACACGCCCAGGCGCGCGAACACGGCCGCGGCTTCGCCCGACGTGAGGGAGCCCACGAACAGGTGGAGCGGGAGAAGCTCGGCATGACCATAACGCTCCGCGAGCCGATACGCTTCCTCCACCGCCTTCATCGCGTCAGCGGAAAAGAGCGGCGCCACGTTCACGGCCTTCGCATTGGGAAGCGCCGGCTCAAGCGTCGGACGCGTGGCATCCTTGGCACGCTTGGGCATCGCGAGATGCGCGCGCGACGTCTCGCTCAACCGATAGAAAACGAAACATCCGCCCAGGAGCGCCAATGCTCCGAACAATCCTCGTGCGGACGGCTGGGCAATCGAAGACACATCTGGCGGGAAGAACAGCGAGAGTGCGATCGAAAGCAAGAGGCAGGCGACGGTCAGGAAAAACGCCGCCAGGTTGATTCCCATGCTTGCGCTATCGCGCGCCTTCTTGAGCGCGATCGAGCCCGCGTCCACGCGTTCGTCCCAGGCGAACGCCACGCCGCCCACGCGCACCATCACGCGCGGCTGACCGTCGAATTTGGTGGTGAACGGCGCGTCCATATTTATGAGGCGATCGAGCCCACCGCGTTGTAGAGGATCCCGATCACAGCGAGTGGAGGGGCGATGAGATAGAACACGAACAACGCGAGCGCGCCCACCCCCCAAACCAGCACGCCGACCCCGCGCACGATAAGCATGGTGAAGCGCACGCCGAACGAGATGATGCGGCCGGACCATTCGGTCTCGCCGTACATGGGGACGAACAGGTTCTTGGCCCAGATGCTCCAGCCGAGCGTGCGGTTGGCCGACGAGAACGCGCCCACGGCCCAGCGCCCCGCCTGCATGAGCCCGCGGGTGTACCACCAAACAGGAAACAACACGACCCCGCCTACGAAGTCGCCGAAGAAGTATTTGATCGCGAGGCCCGCGTTTGATTGGGCCATAGACGGCCCTATTCTAGCACGGAACGCAGCTCCTCCATAAGGCGCAGGTAGAAGCGCAGGTTGTGGATGGTGGCGAGGTGCTGGGCGACCGGTTCCCCGACCGCGAACAGGTGGCGCAAGTACGCGCGGCTCACGGTCTTGCACGTGGAGCAATCGCAATGCGGATCGATGGGCGTCTGATCGAACGCGAACCGCTCGGAAGTGATGTTCAGCTTTTGATAAAAATCCGACGACCCCAACTCCCAACTCCCAGATACCAACTCCCTGCCGAATTCCTTGGGATCCTTGTTCCACGTAAACAGCGTCCCGTGGCGGGCGTTCCGGGTGGGAAGCACGCAATCGAACATGTCCACGCCCGCGAAGACGTTCCGGACGATCTCCTCGGGCATTCCGCCACCCATGAAGTAGCGCGGTTTGTCTTCCGGCAGCACGGCGCAGGTCTTTTCCACGATGCGATACATATCCTCGCGCGGTTCGCCGACGGACAGCCCGCCGATGGCGTACCCGTCGAACCCGATGTCCATGAGGCCCTTGGCGGAGCGCTCGCGCAGGTCCTCGTGGATCCCGCCCTGGACGATACCGAAGAGATTTTGGGAGTTGGGAGTTGGGAGTTGGGAGTTGGTATGCGCGGTATCGAACGCCACCCGGCACCGCCTGGCCCATCGCAGCGAGCGCTCCATCGCGTCCTCGAATCGTTCGCGAGTGGACTGCCCGTCCGCCACGTCGTCAAACTGCATCACGATGTCGGAGCCGATGGCGCGCTGCATTTCCATGGAGGACTCCGGGGTGATGGTGATTTTCGCCCCGTCGATGTGGGATTGGAACTCCACCCCGTCCTCGCCGATGCGGTTCAGTTTCGACAGTGAAAATACCTGGAACCCGCCGGAGTCGGTCAGGATCGGCTTGTCCCAATTCATGAGCTTGTGGCTTCCGCCCAGCTTCTTCATCGCTTCAAGCCCGGGCCGGAGCAACAGGTGATAGGTGTTGTTGAGGATGATCTGCGCCCCGAGCGCCTTCACCTCGGGCAGCGTGATGCTCTTCACGGCCCCGCGCGTGGCGATCGGCATGAACGCCGGCGTCTCGACGATGCCATGTGCGAGCGTGAGGCGCCCTCGCCGTGCCTTCCCGACTTTGTTTTTCACCTTGAACACAAGGATTATTCACGAAGATTCAGATCCTCCAACATCTTCCTTTGTTCCTTCGAGAGCTTTGTGGGAGTGACGACCTCGACCGTCACGATCTGGTCGCCGCGTCCACGGCGTCCGCCGATCCCTTTTCCACGCAATCGGAACTGGGTACCGGCCTGGGTACCGGGCGGAATGGTGAGCTCCACCGTGCCGTCGAGCGTGTCCACGTCGAGTTTCGTCCCGAGCGCGGCCTGCGTGAATCCGATTTTCTCCGACGAGAACAGCGTGTCGCCGTCGCGCTCGAAACGGCGGTCGGGCTCCACATGCACGCGGATGTGCAGGTCGCCGCGTTCCCCGCCTTTCACCGCCTCGCCCTCGCCGCGCAACCGGAGCGTCGCACCGTCATCCACGCCGGCAGGGATCTCGACCGTAAGCGTCTTGCGCGCCTTCTCGAGTCCGGCGCCCGCGCAGGTGGTGCATTTCTTCTCGGGGATCTCTCCCTCGCCCTGGCACGCGCCGCACATGGTCTTCGTTTGGATGTTGCCGAGGATGGTGCGCTGCGTGTGGGTCTTGGTCCCTTTCCCCGAGCACTCGGCGCACTCCTTCATCTTGCTCCCAGGCTCGGCGCCGACGCTGCCGCAGCGCTCGCACGGGAGGGTGCGATTGAGCGAGAATTCCCGCTCCACGCCGAAGGCCGCATCCTTGAGGGTCAGGTCCACGTCCACCCGCACGTCCGCCCCGCGTTTGTGCCTCCCCCCGCCGAATCCGAACATTTCCCCGAAGATATCGCCCAAATCCACCCCGCCTTGCTGGAAGCCGGAGAAGTCATATCCGCCGCCTCCAAACGGATTGCCGCCCATCCCTCCGTTCTCGAAGGCGGCCGAACCGAACTGGTCATACTTGGCGCGCTTCTCGGGGTCGCCGAGCACCTGGTACGCCGCGTTGATCTCCTTGAACTTCTCCGCGTTCCCGCCCGGCTTGTCCGGATGGTGCTGGTGCGCGAGCTTCCTGAAGGCGGCCTTGATCTCCTCCGCGGAGGCGGACTTCGATATGCCGAGCAGGTTGTAGTAATCCTGCGCCATGCGTCAGTGATGATCGCCGCCCCCGAACACGCCGAACGTGGCCGCGCAAAGGAGGCAGATGAACGCGACGAGCGCGATCCCCTTGATGGCGATGTCCGCGTACTGCTCGATCGTCACAGTCAATCCTTCTTCTCCTTGAACTCCGCGTCGATCGGTTCGTCCCCGCCAGGCCCTGAGCTTGTCGAAGGGTTCGGTCCGGCGGCCTGCTGGGCCTGATACATCTTCGCCCCCACCTTCTGCGCGACGTTCGTAAGCTCGTCGGCAGCTCGCTTGATGGCCTCGTGATCGTCGCCGTCCTTCACCGACTTCAGCGCCTCGATCTTTTCTTCCACCTCTTTGCGCTCCTCGGCGCTCACCTTGTCCCCTGCTTCCTTCAACATCTTCTCGGACGTGTAGATCATCGTCTCTGAGATATTCTTGTGTTCAATGGCCTCGCGCTTCTTTTTATCCTCTTCGGCGTGAAGCTCGGCGTCCTTCTTCATGCGTTCGACCTCGTCCTTGCTCAGCCCGGTCGAGGCGGTGATGGTGATGCTCTGGCTCTTCCCCGTCGCCTTGTCGGTCGCGGACACCGAAAGGATGCCGTTCGCGTCGATGTCGAACTTCACCTCGATCTGCGGGGTGCCGCGCGGGGCCGGCGGGATGTCGTTGAGCATGAACCGGCCGAGCGTCTTGTTGTCGGCGGCCATCTGGCGCTCGCCCTGCAGCACGTGGATCTCCACGGAGGGCTGGCTGTCAGCCGCGGTGGAGAATACCTGCGACTTGCTGGTGGGGATCGTGGTGTTGCGCTCGATGAGGCGCGTCATCACGCCGCCGAGCGTCTCGATGCCCACCGACAGCGGCGACACGTCGAGCAGCAGCACGTCCTTCACTTCGCCCTGCAGCACGCCGGCCTGCACCGCCGCGCCCACGGCCACCACCTCGTCCGGGTTCACGCTCACGTTGGGCTTCTTGCCGAAATAGTCCTCCACGGCCTTCAGGACGAGCGGCATGCGGGTCATCCCGCCCACCATCACGATCTCCTGGATCGCGCCACGGTCGAGCTTCGCGTCGGACAGCGCCTTCTTCACCGGCTCAAGCGTCTTCATCACGAGGTCGTGGCACAGCTCCTCGAGCTTGGCGCGCGTGAGGGTGAGCACCAGGTGCTTGGGCCCCTCGGCGCCGCTCGTGATGAACGGCTGGTTGATTTCGGTCTGCGCGGCCGTAGAGAGCTCGATTTTCGCGCGCTCCGCGGCATCCTTGATGCGCTGCATGGCAAGCGCGTCCTTGCCCAAGTCCACGCCCTCCTGCTTCTTGAACTCCGCGAGGATCCAGTCGATCACTACGCGATCAAAATCGTCGCCGCCCAGGTGCGTGTCGCCGTTGGTGGCCTTCACCTCGACCGTGTCGGAAGACACCTCGAGCACGGACACGTCGAACGTGCCGCCGCCCAGGTCGTACACCAAAATTTTCTGACCCGTTTTCTTATCAAAGCCGTACGCGAGCGCCGCGGCCGTGGGTTCGTTCACGATGCGCAGCACCTTGAGCCCCGCGATTTCGCCCGCTACCTTGGTCGCCTGGCGCTGCGCGTCGTCGAAGTACGCCGGAACGGTGATGATCGCCTCGGTCACCTTCTCGCCCAACTTCTCTTCGGCATCCGCCTTCAGCTTCGCGAGCACCATCGCGGAGATTTCCTCCGGCGTATGCTCCTTACCGCCCAGCATCACGGCAACCCCTTCGCCCTTCTTCACGATCTTATACGGCATCACCTTCATGTCGCGAGCCACTTCGGCATCGTCAAACCGGCGCCCGATGAGGCGTTTGATGGAGTACAGCGTGTTGTCCGGGTTCGTCACGGCCTGGCGCTTGGCCGGAGTCCCGACGACGCGTTCGCCAGACTTCGACACCGCCACGATGGACGGAGTCGTCCGCAACCCTTCCTTGTTTTCCAACACCTTGGGCTGGCCCCCTTCCATGATGGCCATGCACGAGTTGGTGGTCCCGAGGTCGATTCCGAGGATCTTTGGCATATTGAAATTGGTATTTGGTAGTTGGTATCTGGGAGTTGGGAATTAAGAATTGACGATGACGGAGGCGGGGCGGATGATGCGGTCGCCGATCTTCCACCCGCGCGAGACGACTTCGACGATGGCATCCGGCTTCGCGTCGTCCTGCGGCCTGCGGCCTGCGGCCTCATGCCTTCCGGGATCGAACGCTTCCCCCACCTCCCCGAACGGCGTCATTCCGAGTGAATGGAAGGCTTCGTCCATGACGCTTCGAATGTGGAGAACACCTGCCAGCCATTTACGCGTACTCTCGTCTGGCGGCTGGAAACGTACGGCTTGGTCAAAGTGTGCGGCTACGGTCAGAAAGGCTTCGGCGGCCGCTTCCATGGCATCGCGGCGCATCTCGCCGCGTTCGCGCGCCAGGTCCTTTTTCAGATTGTCGTAATCCGCAAGCGCCCGTTTCCATCCGGCGAGGTACTCCATCGCCTTCACCTCAAGCCCTTCAAGCTCCCCAAGCTCCTTTTTGTTTTCTTCTTCCATATCAGTCTGATTCGTCCAGGATGTCTTTGGCCGTCTCGAGGAGCGTGAGGTTGCGCCCGTAGTCCATCCGCATGGGCCCGACGAGCCCGAGGATGCCGCTCACCCCGCTCGGATGCGCGTAACGCACCACGATCGAGGCCGTGCCCGGGCCGAACGGGTTCTCGTCGCCCAAGAGCACCTGCGCCGACTGCGGCGCGCGGCCGTACATCTCGTTCATGATGTCATCGAACCGGTCGAACATCGCCGTGAGCGTGCGCATGATCTCGAGGTCCGCGAAGTCGGGCTTGCCCATCAGGTTCCCGAACCCGATGCGGTAGTTCCATCGCGGGTCGAACGCCACGATCGCCATCTCACCCGAAAGATCCGCCACGGTCTTCGCGAGCGTCTTCACCGCTTCTTCCCCGTCGCTCGCTTCCCTCACCGCGCGGCGCATGCGGCCCTCGGCCGTCGGCTCGCTCGCAGGCTCGAGGAAATGTTTCAAGTAATGGATGAACGCCTTCTCGGTCGGAATGCGGCCGGCGGAGGTGTGAGGAGCGCGGACGTATCCCTCCTCCTCGAGCGCCGCGAGTTCATGACGGACCGTCGCCGGAGAAAACCCGAGCGGATACTTCTCGCAGAGCCATTTGCTCCCTACCGGCTCGGCGGTCGCGATGTATTCCTCGACGAGGAGCTTGAGGATGGTTTCCTGGCGAGAATCCATGCGAAAACAAATTAGCACTCTGGATTATAGAGTGCTAACCATCTGCGGTCAAGGAGGCTATTTGGAGCCGAACAGGCGTGCGAAGAACCCTTTCTTTTTGGGGATCTCCGGGCGCCGGATCACCTGGGTCGGGATGTCCTGCTGCCGGAGATTCCCGTGGTCCGGCCCCTGGGCAGCCGCCTGCCGCTCGACCTGCGCGCGTGCCTCTTCCAACTGCTGCCGTGCCTGCGCCTGGATCTGCGCCGCTTCCTGCGGCGAAATGGTCCGGACCTCGGTGCCGACACGCTCCTTCCCTGCCGCTTCCTTTTCCGCGTCCGCTTTCGCCTTCGCGGCCTCCGCGGCCTCCTTGAATTCCGAAAGGCCCATCATCCGTGCCTCGTTGTCGCGTTCTGCCATACGCCATCAGGATAGACCACCCTCCGTGGGCGGACAAGCGTCTCACGTCCGTTCGGCCTCGATCTCCTTCTTTTGTTCCGCCCCAAGCGAGGCCCATTCCCGCCGTCGCGTCCCGCTCTTTTCGAGCATCTCGGCGAACCGCTCCCCGCCAAGCAAGTTCGGCACGATCACATAGGTGGCGCCGGCTTCGTAGCAACGCGAGGCCTCGGCATGGGTGCGGGCGGCCACGATCGCGGACCCTTTGAACGCGCGGCTCCGGAGGAACGTGAGGAGCGCGATGGACACGTCCGCGTCGGGGACGGTGGAAATGATGGTCCCGGCCTTCGCGGCATGCAGCTCCTCGAGGAACCGTTCGTCGGACACGTCTCCGTACACGACCGGCTCGCCGGACTCCGACAGTCTCTTCACCACGTCCGGATCGAAGTCCGCGATCAGGTACCGCCGACGCATGGACCGGAGCGCGCGCAACGCGTGCACGCCCACGCGGTGGAACCCGAACAAGAGCACCTGCGGCGGCCCGGGCGGCCGTCCCTTCCCTTCCGGCGCTCCCGCGCGCGGTTCGAGCCAGCGCATGAGCGGGCGCAGGCGGTCGTATAACGTCTCGTTGAACTCGATGAGATAGCTGCTCCCGGCGATGGTGACGAGCCCCACGGCCGTCACGAACGCGAGCGTCTCGGGGGCGATGTGCCCGAGCGCCACCCCCAGCGCGATGATGATGTAGGAGAATTCGGACACTTGCGCGACCGTGGTGCCGGTCATGAACCCGGTGCGCGGGTGATAGCCGAGGACGCGCATGATGAGCGTCATCACGACGGGGCTGCCAAGGAGCACGAACGCGCTGAACGCGGCCACGGATGGCCATTTGCCCGTGAGAAGGCCGGGATCCAGATGCGTCCCGAGCATGATGAAGAACGCGACCAGGAAGAAATCGCGGATGGGCCTCACGCGAGCCGCGATTTCGGTCACGAACGGGCTTCCCGAAAGCGTGATCCCGGCGATGAGCGCGCCCAGTTCGATCCCGAACCCCAGCCAATTGAGCGCGCCGGCCACGAGAAAGCACCAGGCGAGGGCGAACACGAACAGCAATTCCTGGCTTTTCGCGGCATACGCCACCACGCTCGGCGCGAGGCGCGTGGCGACGAGCCACAGCACGGGCAACGCGATCAACCCCTTCACGAACGTCGACACGAGCGCCGCTTCCAAGCCCGCTCCCGAGCCGAACGCCCCGAGCGCGAGCAGCGCCAGCATGGCGATGAAATCCTGCACGAGCAGGAACCCGACGCTCACCCGGCCGTAGAGCGAATCGAGATCGTCCTTGTCCGAGAGCAGCTTCACCACGACGATCGTGCTCGAGAACGACGTGGCCACCGCGACGTACGCCGCGGTGACGAGGTCGAACCCGAGCGCGCGCGTGAGCGCGAATCCGAGGATCGACACGAACGCGATCTGGCCGATACCGGTCGCGAGCGCCACCTTCCCGATCTCGCGCGCCCCTTTCCAGTTGAGCCCCAGCCCCACCGTAAACAGCAAGAACGCCACCCCGAACCGGGACATGACGTCGAACAGGCCGCGCGAGTCCGCAAGCGCGACGGCGAACATGGGCCCGGCGACCACGCCGGCCACCACGTAGGCCATGATGAGCGGCTGGCGCAACCGGTACGCGGCGAACGACAGCGCCGCGGCCAGCACGATGATGGCGCCGGCTTGCAAGAAGATGTCCTCCAGGATCATGCGGGCATTATACCAGGTTGGTTGACCGTCCGCCGGTCGCATGATTGGATGGACAAGCCCTTCGCAAAAAGGAGTACCCATGGCGGATGACAAGCCTTCGCCTGAGCCGTCCACGGCCCTGACGAGGCAGCAACGCGACGATCTCGACGCGCAGTTCAAGAAGGAACGGACGGCGCTCCGTCATCTCGAATGGTCCATCACGGGCCTCCTGGGCGGCGCGAGCATCGTCATCGCCGTGGTCGGCCAGGCCTTCCTGGGAATCGGAGGGGTACCGACGTTGGTCGGGATGCCGCTCGCGATGCTCACCATGCTGGTCGTGCGATTCCTCGCGAAGAAGATCGCCGCGAAACTTCCGGTCCCGGTCAGCGACCGGACGCCGATGGTGTGGCCGATCCTCCCGGACCCGAAGATCATGGCGTACGCGTCAAGGATGGAAGCCGAGGTGCTTGCCTTGGCCGACGCCGCGAGCGACCGCGGGGTGGTCTCCAAGCTCGATCGCGTGCGCGAGGCGCTCGCCTCCGAGCTGTCCTCCTATCGGACGGCCGCCGCGGACCTGACCAGGATCGAGGCGAAAAAACGCCGGCGCAACGGGCGCGACGTCACGTCGGTCGACGAGGTCATCAAGGAACTCGCCGAGCGCCGCGACGCGGCGGAGGGGCACGTGAACCAGTGCCTGGACGCCTACGACACCTTCGTATCCCGGTACCTGCTGCGACGCGGGAACGCGGGAAAAGAGGTTTCCAGCCTGATTGACGATCTCCTGAAGGAAATCGGGAAGAAGGACGAGGCCATGAAGGAGGCCGAGAAAGAGGTGGAGACGCTCGTTCCCGCCGAGGCGGCTCCGAGCCAAACGTAAAACCCGTCCGGGTCTCCGGACGGGCTTTTCCTTTCTTAGAACGTCACGTTGACCACGTTCCCGCAGCTCACGGGCGCGTCCGCGGCAAGCCGGCAGACGCGATAATGGTAGGTCTTCCCTCGCACCGCGCCGGTGTCGAGGTAGGCGGTGTTCGACCGGTCGGTGGCGAACCGGATGTAGCCGTCGCCCGGGTAGTACGGGTCGGGATTGTCCTCGGACCGGACCACCTTGTACCCCTGGAACCCGGCGGTCGAGCTCTTGGTCCATTGCAGGTTGATCCCGTCGGGCGTCGGGACGGCCGTGAGCCGCAGCTCGGAGGAGACCGGGTTCACCTTCGTCACGGTCGTGGCCTTCGCCGTGGTGGTGGTTTTCGTGATCGAAGCCGCTGGTTTCACAGACGGCTTCGGCGCGACCGGAATCGCGGTGGGAGCGGCCTGGGCCACGGGCGCAGTCGGGTCGAAGATGGCGAACAACGACCCCATCTTGCCGTCCTCCTCGATGTTCCAGCCCAGGAACGGGTCCTTCTTGGCGTCCGCGGGCTTGATAGGTGCCTGCGCGAGCGCCGTGAGCGCCGGTTTGTCCAGATCCACGGCCAGGAACTGCCCTTCGGCCACTTCCCGTTCCACGGCCGCGTCCGCCGCGCGCGCCGTGAGCTTCACCGTGCCGGAGAGCACGTCCACGCCCACGCGGTTCCTGGCTTCGTCCGCGGACACGGAAAACGCGGTCCCGAGCGCCTTCACCGACGCGCCGAGCGCCTTCACCTCCCAACCCGACCCGGCCTCCACGCGGCTGTACGCGCGGCCCCCTTCAAGCTCGACGAGCAGTCGGTCGCGCGCGAGCGCCACCACGGTCACTTCGCTCTCCGCGTCCAGTCGCAGCGCGGACCCGTCGCCCACGCTTACGCTCACGCGTCCGCCCCGCGTACGCAACCGCGTGCCGGAAATCACCTTGTCCCCTTCCTCGGCATCCACCCAGCCGGTCCCTTCGGCGTACCGCTGCGCTCCCTCCCCGGCGTAGGCGATCTCGCCCGAGGAGGCGAGCCCGTGCTGGGTCGCGAGCACGAACGCGGCGACGAGCACGACGAGCGCCCCGAGGATGAACGGGAGCAAGCGCGGGGCGTTCCCGTGATGGTGTCTCTCGTGCGGGTCTTCGGCGATCAGGAGCGGGAGGTCCTTGGGGAGCAAATCCATAGCATGGCGGTTAATGGAAGCATCTAAGCATGCCCCGGCATGGCGTCAAGTAGTCAAAAACAGCCGCCAATCGGCAGCTGTTTTTGGTGACCCCACGGGGAATCGAACCCCGATTTCCAGGATGAGAACCTAGCGTCCTGACCGTTAGACGATGGGGCCTCGACGTGGCGGAAAGATATCAGACCTGATGGAAACTTTCAAGTGTCGTGGAAACGAAACGCCGGCCGCAGTGGCCGGCGTTCCCGCTTCATGACCGTCAAGTGCCGAGATACGCGTTGAGCGCGTCGCGCGTGGCAGGCCCCACGAGCCCGAGCGTGTCGAGGCCGTTGTCGGCCTGGAAATCCTTGACGGCGGCCTCGGTCGTCGGGCCATAATTGCCGTTCGGCGCGACGCTCGTCGGGAATGAGCCGAGGCATCGCAGAAGCTCCTGCATTGCGAGCACGTCCGTACCCGAGGAACCGGTCCCGAGTGAGCGGTCGATGCGGACGGAAAGCGTGCACTCGGCGGTCGGCGGTCGCACGACCGCGGTCGACTGGACGGTGCCAGCGACGAGCGCGGCAAGCTGGGCTCGGGTCTTCATGATCGAACGATTGACGACGACCGACGAGGTCATGTCCGCTCCGTCGTCGTATCGGGCCAGCGTGGTCGGCTCGACGTCGATCACGTAGTCGGCCCAGGCGCCGCCGTACAGGTTTACGGCGATGTCCTCCGTCGGTACCCACCGCAGCTGGTAGGTAATCCCGTCGTTGGCATCCACGGCGTACACGTTGGAATCGCTCTGGATCTTCACGAGCACCACGCCGGGCTTGGGCAGCAGGGGGGAGGAGAGCGGGAGCGTCGCGAGCGTCGCGTCGGTCACCCACACCACCCGGTCCCAGCTGTCGGTCCAGGTGAAGTAGGTCGTCGCGTCCCAAAGCGGATGGCGCTTGAGGTCGTCGGTGACGAGATAGATGGTGGGATACGAGTTACCGCGCACGAGCTGTCCGGGGCGGACCACGGAGATGGGCTCGAGGACGCCCGAAACCGGGGAGGGGCCGGCGGTGCCGCTGTCCGGAGCCACGCGCCTGCCTTCCTCGTTGCGCGTGATGCCGGCCTGTTCGTCGGTCAGGGTGGAGAGCGTCGGAAGGTTTCCGTCGGAGAGGGCGGCCGGAGGCGGTTCCGCGGAGGCCGGCGCGACCGTGAGCGTCGCCTGGTCGGTCGCGAGGTACGCGCCGCCGCTGTCGCGGCCTTTCGCGTACAGGATGACGTTTCCTTGCAACGACGCGGGAATCAGCCAGGAATACGGGAGGGTCTTGTCCAAGCCGGTCGCGATGAGCGTCGTCGAGATGCCGCCGTCGGCCGAATATCGCAGCTCCATGTTACTGATGCCCGAACCGCCGACGGTCCAGATCACGGAAGCCGCGCTGCCAGCCGTCACGGTGCCGGAAGGTGCCGTAAGGTCGAGCGTTGGCGTGGTGGATGGCGCGGTCGTAGAGCCTCCGCCTCCCCCGCCGCCGCCGCTGCTGGCGGTCGTGAAGCCGATGGTGACGGCGTCCATGTCCGGATCCCCGAGGGCGGCGGACTCCGCGGGGCCGCCGAAGTCGATGTCGTAAGCCGTGTTCGCCGCAAGCGTGCTCGCCGGATTCACGGTGAGCGTCTCGCTCGTGCCGTCCCAGGAGAACGCGTTGACGCCCGCGGCAGGCGTGAGGGAGAAGGCGGCCTCGGTGGTGGCCTCGTCCATCGGTTCCGAGAACGTGAAGGTGAAGTCCGCCGTGCGAGACACGCCCGTGGCGCCGTCCGCCGGGGTCGAGCTCACGATGACCGGCGCGGCGCCGTCCGTAATGGCCGGAACCGAACCGCTATCAAGCGTCACGGTCGCGACCTGGTTGCCCGCCGCGTCAGCGACGCCGGCGTTGGCCACGAGGTCGAGCGTGAGGTCTCCCACGGCCGTGTACGCGACCGTGCAGGCGAATACCACGGAAAGCGTCGTGGTGCCGTCCGGATCCGCATCCTCCCCCGTGCAGCTGCCGTGGTCGGCGAGCGAGGTGGCGTCGAACCCGTTGGTGCCGGACACCGAGTCGTCGAGCACCTCGTCGAGGGTCAGGACGATCTCGTCGAGGGTTCCGTCGTCATCCGTATCCTGCATTTCAGCGGCCGTTATTTCAGGCGCCGCATTGTCAACGGTGACCGACAGTCCGGCGGAGGAACCGGAGACGTTGCCGGCAAGGTCCGTTTCCGTGGCGGTAATGCTGTGGACCGTTCCCGTGGCAGACCCGGTCAGGCCGCCGGCGGTGATGGTGGCCGTGCCGCCGGATTCGGCGGCGCTTCCCTGCGCGCCGTCCACGTCGGAGATCAGGTTGATGGTGGAACCGGTCTCGCCGGCCACGATGTCGAAGTCCGGCGTCGTGTCGTTCGTCAGGTCGTCGGTGTCCGAGGAACCCGTGTCCGTGCCGGCGGTCAAATCCGGCACGCCAGGGGCGGCGGCCACGCCGGTGTCGATGGTGACGCTCAAGGCCGCCGACGCTACGGACTCATTGCCGGCCGTATCCACCTGCGTCGAGGTGATGTCATGGGCCGTACCCGCGTCGCCTCCGGTGAGCACGCTTGAGGTGATGGTGGAAGCATTGGCCGTCTCCGTCCCGGTACCGATGGTCCCGTCCACGTCGGAAATCAGGTTCACGGCAGCGCCCGTCTCGATCGAACCGATATCGAAGGTCGGCGTCGTCTCGTTGGTGACGTCGTCCGCGTCGCTTGCGCCGCTGTCGCTGCCCGCCTGCAGGTTCGCCACGGCCGGTGCGGTGGGATCGGTCAGGTCCCACGAGCCTCCGCCCGTAGGCGCGACATCCGCTGCGGACGAATTCACGGAATTGCTGGCGCTGTCCTTGACGGACCCGACGGAGGTCGAGGAGAAGGGGCCTGACGGCTCCGTGCCCGGATCTGAAACCGTCGAGATCAGCCCGCCCGTCTCTCCGGCCAGGATGACGAGGATCGAGGACGTCCCGGATCCGGACACGCTGTTCATCGTGGTCTGGACCGTGGCATCCCCAGCGGTATCGAACGAGCCGAACCCGGCGACCGTCCCCGCGGTCGTGATGTTCCCGACCAAGGTCGTGGAAGCCCCGTCGCCGCCCGCCAAGGTGATGTTTTCCGAATACCCGAAAGTGACCCTGTTCTTTCCGCCTGAATAAGCGAGCGTCACGCTGGTCAGGATCGGCTCCGCCCCATCGGTTTCCACGACGTCGCCGTCGGCGATCGTGCCGTCCGTCGCCGTATTGAGAAGGTTTCCCGCAAGGTCCGTGATGAACGTCGTCGCTCCGGAATAATTGAATTGGGCGGCCGTCGCGGACGTGTCCACGGCTGCGGTGTCGAGGGTTCGGTCGAACGTGGTGGTATCGTCGTCCGCCGTGCCGGTCGTGAACGCCCCGGCCGCGCCGGCGAGCGATCCGTCGCCGTCGGTGATGTTCGCGTCGCGCACCGCGGAGTCGAACGTCACGGTCGCCTGGTCGACCTTCCCGTTGTCATCCGTCGCGTCCGCGATGGCGACCGAACTGATCGTCGGTTTCGTGAGGTCCCACGTGCCGCCGCCGGTGGCCGTGGGCGCCGCCGCGGACGCGTTCACCTGGTTCGACGCCGCGTCGGCCACTGTGGCGCACGCCACGGGCGTGAATACGCCGCTGGGCTCCGTGGTCGAGCTGGCGTTCATGTACCCGGCAGGCTGGTCGGCCAGGTCGACGGTGAGCGTGGACGTGCCATTCCCCCCGACCGTGTTCAACGTGGTCGGTACGGTCACGTTCCCGGCCGTGGCAAAGCTGCCGAAACACTCCACGGTGCCGGCCGTCGTGACGTCGCCCTTGGTGGCAGTCGAAGCGCCGTTGGTGACGACGATGTTTT
>Ga0155146_14_pt6 | contig 68411 bp, 67 predicted proteins | sample RifCSPhighO2_01_FD_106114 | JGI IMG/M metagenome (GOLD analysis project Ga0155146, IMG submission 106114) | Candidatus Uhrbacteria bacterium RIFCSPHIGHO2_01_FULL_63_20 | reverse complement strand
GAGGCCGCCGAATGCGCGGGCGAACAGGGGAAGTTCTGGGAGTACGGAGACAAGCTGATCGAGAACCAGGCCACGCTGGGCGCCGCGCTTTACGCGAAGCTCGCCGCGGAGCTCGGGCTCAACAAGGGCAAGTTCCAGGACTGCGTGGATGGCAAGAAGTACACGACCAAGGTCCAGGCCCAAGCCCAGTCCGGCGCCGCGGCCGGCGTGAACGGCACCCCGGGGTCGTTCGTGATCGACCGGGACGGAAACGTGCAGGAGATCCAGGGAGCCCTCCCGTACGAATCCGTGAAGGCCGTGATCGATTCGATGCTGTAAGCGTCAGAGACAAAACTCCCGCCACGCGGCGGGAGTTTTCGTTCAGGCGGTTTTGGTCTGTTCGTCCTGGGTCGGCGGTTCGGTGACCTGGGTCATTTCCGCCCGCGGTTGGTTGATGCGCGTCGGCTCGGCTGGCCCCACCGATGCTTCCGCCTGCGCCTCGGGAATGGTCGGGGTGACGAGGGTCTGTTCGGACTCCGTTTCTGCCGCGAATTCTTCCCGGGTGGCGAACACGTCCTGATCCGGCCCCGCTTCGGTCGCGATGCGTTCGCCGCCTTGGTCCGCCACGGTCTGCATCTCTTGCTGCCGCGTGAATTCGGGAACCGGTCCGACCTCCGTGTCCGAAATGCGCGTGGCGACGTCCGGCTGCACGATGGTCCGCTCCGGAAGGGATGGCTCGGCCTCGCCCATGATCTGGGATTCGCTCACCTCGCGCACGGCCTCGACATTCATCGGTTGCTCGCCTTTGCCCGCCTGGAGCGCCTCCCTCGTCCGCAACAGGAGTTGCGTGGCCCGGAAATCGAGGTCTTGGATGATTTGGCGGTTAGGCGAACCCTCGGGCTCGACGGTCCCCGCCTCGGCCGTACGCATCGAAAGCCGCTCGGCCCGGCCCTGGATGTCCTGCAGCCGCTCGGCCCGACCGGGCGCTTCGGGATTCGCTCGCAGGGCAAGGAGTTCCGTTTCCGCCCCGGCCAGCTCGGTCCCCAACTCGTCAAAGTCCTCTGCGGACCCGACGATATCCTTGTCTTCCACGTGCCGCATCGGCACGACCTCGTGCACGCCCGTCGCCTCCTGCGGCATGGATGATTCAAACGGCGATGGCACCGCCTTCCCCGACACGCTCGGGACCTGTTCGGCAGACACGGCCTGATCGACTATGGGACGCGCCCGCTTCTCCGCCAGGATTCTTTCTAGTTCCTCGCCCGACGCCCGTTCGCGCTCCGCCTGTGCCGCCCGCGCCTCCTCGAGCTTCTTTTGGACGGCCGGCGTCGTCTCGGTGACGCCCCATATCTTCTCGCCGACAACGGCAAGCATTTCGGCGTCCCGGATCGCGCTCTCCGCGCGCTTGAGGTCCATCTGCTCCTTCATGGAACCCTCCTCGGCCCCGGTCTGTTTCAGGATCTTCACCAACTGCTTGGCTCGATCGCGGACCGCGAGCGCCAGGGCGAGCCGGTCCTCTGGGAACACGACCAGGTCCGTCCCGTCAGGAGCCCTGTGCTTCCCTAATTTTGCGGAACCGAGCTCGTCGTAAAGGATGTCGATTGCCTTATCGGTGAGCGACGGTTCGCGCGATTCTTTCACGACCGGCGCCTTGGCCTCAACCGGAGCCGAACCCTCGTCTTCCAGAGCTTCAATCAGTTCGGCGCTCGCGAACACGCGCTCGGCAGAGGGTTGGGAATCTTCCTTTTTGCCGTACGTGAATCGGGCTGTCGCTTCCACAGAACCGATTTTTCGATCAGCATTCGCCATACGCGTAAAATTCGTTGAAGGCACTGTATCAAAAACGCCGTCCTTGGGGGAGGACGGCGCGCGTCAGGCGGCGCTGGAAAGGAGCGGGGCGAGTTTCCATTTCCATTCCTGGCCGGAGCTCGATCGCAGGATGATCTCGGTGCCGTCCCCTACCTTGAGGACCGGCTGGATGATCGGGAGGGTGCGTGCCGGCACGTGCCAGCGTCCTTTCGGTCCGTGTTTCCCGACCTGGACCAACGCGATCGCGGTCTCGGCAAGGAGCCGGCCGCCATCGACGAGTTCGAGGCGCAGGCCGCACAACCACTCGGGAGGAAGGCTTCGGCTCGTGACGAGCTCGAGGATCATCGTCTGCAGACACCCGCTTCGCATGCGCGCCTCGGCATGCTTCACCCCGCACAGCGGCAGGATGACGTGAGCAATCCCCACGATCTCGGGAAACAGCGTGTCATCGGTACGACGGTTCTGAAACAGGGGAACGACCCTGCGTGTCTCCCGGGCCATGGACCCTCCTCTCATGAAGACTTTTCACCCTATCCGTTTTTGACGATTCCGTCAAGAGATGAGGAGGCCGGGGCTTGACGAAACGGCCGTTTCTTGCTAGGTTGCAGGGGTTTCTTGGAAGGAGGAGACATGGCGACCTTTCAGGTGATCCTCGGCGAAAAGCCCACGGAAGAGAGAACCCCGATCGAGCGGCTCAAGGACATGAACCTGTCGCTGTACGCGGCGCTCAAGGTGCACAAGCTCACGGCCGAGCAACGCATCCTGTTCAATCGCCTGCTCGGGGACCTCCCCTTGCCGGAGTGTCTCGCGGATGACGCGGTCATCGCGTCGCTCGCGGATCCCGAAGACCCGATGCGGGATTTCGAGCGGATGGATCCGTTACCGCGAGGCCGGATGGTCCGACTCATGCAGCGGCTGGGCATCGGACCCAAGCACGAGGAGTCCCGCGACGAGGTGAAGCGCCGCATCGGCCTGGTCCAACGCGTGATCACGCACGCAAGGAACCGGTGATGACGCACGAACGAAAAGCCCGCCCGAAGGCGGACTTTTTTCTTTGCTTGTCACGCGGCTTCCTTTCCCTCCCCCTCGACCGCGGTCCCGGCCACCATCGGGAGGCCGAACTTCTCCTCGAACAGGGCGTTGGCGAATTCCGCCACGTCGGCGTCGCTCGCCCCGGATCCCGCTCGCTCGGCGACCGCCTTGCGGAATTCCGCCGTAGCCGCCGGATCCTGCTCGAGCGTCGCTTTCATGCCCGGATCCCGCTTGTACGCCTCGATGAGCTGGTCGGCCTTCCCCCCGCCGGCGACCTCTTCGGCGGACATCTCCCCGCGGAATTCCCCGCGCGGATACGCCTTTTCCTCCGCGGCCTGGCCCTGGCCGGCCATCTCGGCCTTGTACGCGTCGCTTACGGCCTGCTCCTGCATCATCTTGTCCATCTTCTTCGCCTCCATCGCCTTGGCCGCCTCCTCACGTGCGGATCCGCCGCGGAACATGTCCATGAACCCCATACGCATGTCATTAATTCCCCCCTAGTGTAGGAACAGCGGAGGATTGACGCAAGCGGACCGATTTGGTAGCCTCCAAGCACTAATTCTCCAGGCGCCGCCTGGGCTCGGGCCAGGTCTGACCCATGCTCGGACGGACGCAACGCATATGATGGACGTGAAGACCAAGCACAAGATCATCGAGAAGTTTCGAACGCATGCGTCCGACACCGGCTCCCCGCAGGTGCAGATCGCGATCCTCTCCCACGAGGTGAGCATGCTGACCAAGCACCTCAAGGAGCACAAGAAGGACTACTCGAGCCGCCGCGGTCTCATCAAGAAGGTGAACGAACGCCGCCGCTTGCTCAAGTACCTTGAGCGCGAGGATGCCAAGGCCAGCGCGAAGATCAAAGAGGAACTCGGTTTGAAGTAAGTTTTGGCCCCCGCTCCGGCGGGGGCTTGCCCGTTTATATGGCTTCCAGCCAACACGAGGACCAGCGCGTCGGGATATTCATCGACACGCAGAATATGTACTACAGCGCCCGGTACCTGTTCGGGCGCAAGGTGAGCTTCACGAGCATCGTGGAGGACGCGGTCGCGAAGCGCCGCCTCATCCGCGCGATCGCGTACGTGGTGAGCACCAAGGGGCAGGAGGAGCAGCCGTTCTTCGAGGCGCTGCAAAAGGCCGGCATCGAGCTGCGCGAGAAGGAACTGATGGAGTACTCGAGCGGGCAGAAGAAGGCCGACTGGGACGTGGGGCTCGCGGTGGACGTGATCCGCATGCTCGACATGCTCGACGTGGTGGTGATCGTCTCCGGCGACGGCGATTTCCAGCCGCTCATCGAATACGCCAAAAGCCGCGGGCGCATCGTCGAGGTGATGAGCTTCCGCGAGACGACCAGCGGGAAGATCCCCGAGGCGGCCGACCGGTACGTGAACCTGTCGGACGACAAGAAGCGGTATCTCCTCGGCGGCCTGCGCTTGAAGAGCGCGAAAGCACAAGAGGACGTGCGCACCGCCCTTGAACGCTCGACCGACTCGCCGGAAGGGGTTTCCGCGCCAGGCGCGCTCAAGCGCAAACCTTCGGCGGAGCCGCCAGAGGAGCGTCGGCGTCGCCGGTTGTCGTTCTAACATCACTAAATAATCCCGTCGGGACGCAGAGACATCGAGGGAGGCCTCGATATCTTCCGCTCCGGCGGGAATGACCCACATATGGCAGGACTCAAGAGTTTTTCGACGCAGTGGGGAGGGAAAGAGCTGACCATCGAGACCGGAAAATACGCCACGCAAGCCGGCGGCTCGTGCACCGTGCGCATGGGCGACACCATCGTGCTCGCGACCGCGACCATGAGCGACGGCATCCGCGAGGGGATCGACTTCCTCCCGCTTTCGGTGGAATACGAGGAGCGGTTGTACGCGGCCGGCCGCATCAAGGGGAGCCGCTTCATCAAGAAGGAAGGCCGCCCCACGGATGAGGCCGTCTTGGTCGGTCGCGCCATCGACCGCGCCATCCGCCCGCTGTTCAACGGCAAGATCCGGAACGACATCCAGGTGGTGATCACCTGTCTCTCCTTCGACGGCGAGAACGACCCCGACGTGCTGGGCCTCATCGGCGCCTCCTGCGCGCTCACCATGAGCGACATCCCATGGAAAGGTCCGATCGCCTGCGTGCGCGTCGGCTCGATCGGCGGCGAGTGGGTGCTGAACCCGAGCTACGAGGCGCGCAAGAAGTCCGTGCTCGACCTGCAGTTCGCCGGGACTGCCGAGAAGGTGCTGATGGTGGAGGCGAGCGCGACCGAAGCGCCCGAGGACGTGGTGCTAGGCGGGTTCTGGTTCGGGATGAAGCACTTGGGCGTGCCCGTGAAGCTCATCGAGGAGGTACGCGCCGCGATCGGCAAGGACAAGCGCGACGTGCTCGCGCCGAAATCCGACGAGGAGAAGGCGAAGGTAAAGCGTCGCGAGGAGATCGAGACGATCGCGCGCCCGTTCATCTACGGACAGGTACGCGACCTGTTCTTTGGCGCGCCGCGCGCGAGCAAGGCGGAACGCGCCGCGCAAAAGAAAGAGGTGAAGAAGCGCACCGAAGCGTTCCTGCTCGAGCAGGGCGTCCTCCCCGAGGAGGTGAAGATGGGGACTGGCATCATCGGCGAGGTGGTGGAGGAAGCGGTGTCGCTCGCGATCCTGCATGATGACAAACGCGTGGATGGTCGCGGCATCAAGGACGTGCGCACGCTCGTGTGCGAGGTGGACGTGCTCCCGCGCGTGCACGGAAGCGCGCACTTCAAGCGCGGCGACACGCAGGTGCTTTCCACGATCACGCTCGGCGGCCCGGGCGACGCCCAGGAGCTCGACGGCATGGAGCATGTGGAGAAAAAACGCTACTTCCACCATTACAACTTCCCCCCGTATTCCGTGGGCGAAGTGAAACCCATGCGCGGCCCGGGACGTCGCGAGGTCGGCCACGGCGCGCTCGCCGAAAAGGCGCTCGTCGGCATGATGCCGGAGAAGGAATCGTTCCCGTACACCATCCGCGCGGTGTCCGAGGTGTTCGGCTCTAACGGATCAAGTTCCATGGCTTCCACCTGCGGCTCCACGCTCGCGCTCATGGCCGCGGGCGTGCCACTCAAGTCGCCGGTGGCCGGGCTCGCCATGGGGCTTGCGACCGACGGGAAGGGAAAGTGGAAGGTGATCACCGACCTGCAGGACCTGGAAGACGGCGCGGGCGGGATGGACTTCAAGATCGCCGGGTCCGCGATGGGGATCACGGCCGTGCAAATGGACACGAAGACCGACGGGCTCACGCGCGAGATCATCGAGACCACGTTCGCGCAGGCCAAAGAAGGTCGCCAGCACATCTTGACCGCGATGCTTAAGGCGATCGCCGCACCGCGCGCGGACCTGTCGAAGTACGCGCCGCGCATCATCAGCCTGCGCATCAACCCCGAGAAGATCGGCGACGTGATCGGCCCGGGCGGCAAGGTGATCAACGAGATCATCGACACCACGGGAGTCGGTTCCATCGACATCGAGGACGACGGCTTGGTGATGATCACCTCGACGAACGCCGAAGCGGCGCAAAAGGCGTACGAATGGGTGCAGAACATCACCCGCGAAGCCAAGGTGGGCGAGATCTTCAAGGGCAAGGTCACCCGCCTCATGAACTTCGGCGCGTTCGTGGAGTTCCTCCCAAAGCAGGAGGGCCTGGTGCACGTGAGCGAAATGGCCCCATGGCGCGTGAATGAGCCCGGTGATATCGTGAAATCGGGCGACGAGGTGCATGTGAAGGTCACGGAGATCGACAACCTCGGCCGCATCAACCTTTCCATGAAGCAGGCGCCAGGCAACATGTATCCGGAGAAACCTCCGGAGGCGGCCATGGGTTCCCGTCCGCCGGCTCGTCCGGGGTTCGGAGGTCCTTCCCGCGGCCCGCGCCGCCCATAAGATGTGAAAAACCTTGGGATCCCACTCGGGAGATCACAAACAACCCGCCAGCGGCGGGTTGTTTCGTGGCGTTTGCTCATGTCCATGGCGCTTTTGGCGCTCGCTTGGGCCGTTTCCGGTGCCTGGTTCGCTCGAGACAGCGTGTCAGCGGCCGCACCGGACGGCACCACGGCCATGCTTCGGTTCGAGCCGCGTCGCAGATCCTGGCCGCTTATCGAACGTGCGCTTGGCGACATCCCTCTCGTTTCCAACCGCCCCATGACCATCCGAGACATCGAACCGTTCATTCAAGGTGAATTCGCCGTATTCATCGGCCCTGACAGCCATCGGTCGGTTGCCATCCGTACGCAAGAGCGCCTCATCCCGCCTGGACTGCTGGACTCCTTCGGGATGACCATGCAACGGGTCAAACCTGGGGTGTTTCACCTTTCAGATCGTCTTGAATCCGTCCATGGAATGGGACGCGGGCGCGGATGGAGCATGCCTGCGGCCGTATGGAGTGGAAAAAAGAAGCTTGGTGTAGCGGTTTTTAACGACGGAACCCGTGCCACGATCTACGGAAATGATCGTTTCCTGGAACTTCGCCTTCCTGATACCAATCTCCCAACCATGGATCCCACGGGGGGCGAAGCGATTTTGGCCGCTTTGGCTACGCCACTATTGCCAAACACTGATATTTCGTGGATTTCCATCCCTTTTAATGCCATTGCCGTGCCGTTCGACGGCCCGGACGCCCAAACCATCACGAACTGGGTTTCCGGCATCGGATCGGTGATTCTTGGCCATGACGGAGCGTTCCTTTTTGCCATCAACAAGGAAAATTTTGGCGAAGATGAGCCAAAAGACGTCATTCGCCTGGCTGCGGCGCTTCAAAGCCCTAAGGCGCAGACTTGGGAACTGCCAGATAAGAGCCGTGCCATGGAGATTGTCGCCGACCCGAGTCGGATGACTGTCCAATCCTCGGTACTTTCGGGTCACGAGCTTCTGACCGTGCCGATGGACGATGGGCGATCCATGCATGCCCTAACCTCTGTGGACACCCTGTTGATTGGAAACGACCGGTCGCTCATCCAATCCTGGATCGATAAGGCGGGACGGAACCGGAAGGATCCATGCCTCGGGAATTTCCTTTTTGCCCGACTCCCCGAACTCCTCGCCGCCGCGGATGCCGTGCAGGACGGATACCGACCCACGCTCCTTACGGATGTATCCCGGCAGTTCCGGTCCGTAGGCATGAACAACGGTTGGATGCATACGAGCGTGACCCTGTGTTACTAAATGTGGATAACTTGTTGTTATCCACCTGAAATTGTGGATAAGAAAAAATGGTCTTCAAGGCCATTTTTTCATTTCATTGCTATATTGAGCGCTATCTTTATCCTTTGACAACATCTTTTGTTCATGCTAATATATCTCAGTACCCACGATGTTCTTTTCAACCTCCCAACCATTGGGAGACCCTGCGAAGGTCCAACACGCGATTCCTGCCCCACGGGAACCGCGAACTTTCGCAGGCCATCCCGCTTCTCTACTGTTCTGACTTGAGCAATCAAGCAGAAGAGGCAAACGTCTCGGTTCGCTCGCGCCCCCACAGATGAATTCCTTCTCGGAACTCATCATGCGAGCAAAACCATTGAATGGTAGAGGAGTGCGTTGGACCATCTTATGGCGTGGCCTGTAGATGTCCGCCTGGGCTTCGAGTCCCGACCGCGATCCTTCGCGACCGGAACCCGGAGCCCAAACGGGCTCACCCCACCCATACACGTCCACTCTTGAGGGCGGGCCATATATTTATCATAGGGCTTACGCCCTCTTTCTTTTTCCAAAAACCGGTTTACAACACCCAAAAAGGGTGTTATTTTACTGAAAATCGCTAAAAACGCCTATGGACTCCGCACTGATCGACAAAATGAAGGCGCTGCTGGTGGAGGAAAAGGCTCGCTTGGAGCGGGAACTGAATCATTTTTCACATCGAAACCCGAAGGCGACACAGGCGGAATACCAGGCCGATTTCCCGAACAGTGGGGATAAGGAAGATGAAAATGCCTCGGAAGTGGCTCAATTCAGCGACAATTTGTCCCTGGAGGATGAGCTTGTGAAGGCGCTGCGTGATGTCGAAGGGGCGCTGAAATTGATAGAAAAAGGGGCGTATGGGATCTGCAAGTACTGCAGGCAGCCTATCGATGAACGCCGGCTGATCGCCCGTCCGACCTCCACGAGCTGTATCCAGTGCAAGAAAACCCTCACGCAGGAGGTGTGATAAACACGTACCGAACGCTTATTTTGCTGGGGGTCAGCGCTGTTGTCCTCGCGGATGAGTGGTTCAAATCATGGGCGCTCGTCCATCTCCCGGCCGAGGGGACCGTCCCTGCCGGCCTTTTGGCGCTTATCATCCATAAAAACCCGGGGATTGCCTTCGATCTCCCGTTCAAGATGCCCCTCATCATCGCGATTTCTTTGTTCATCGGAGCCTTTTTGATCCGTTTGGCCTGGACCTCACGCTACAGCCGTCCGAATGCGTCGGTGTTCGCGCTCATGGTAGTGCTCGGAGCGCTTGGAAACCTCTATGACCGCGTAGCGTACGGGTTTACGGTGGATTACCTGATGATTTCGGGACGTCTCGCGGTCAATCTGTGCGACGGCATCATCATCGCCGGGGTCGTCGGCCTATTGTTCTCCGGGAAGCTCGAAAAACTATCCACACCCCCGTTGACAAAGCGTCCAGAGTCGGGTATTCTATAACCAACGAGATGAACGACCCCGCCCAATGCGGGGTCTTTTCTTTTTCCATGCGTGAGTGAGCGAACGGAATGTTCAGTTCTGAACATTCCCGAGCGAACGAACGCAATATGACGAAGTCATATATGTTCCATGTCACGTCAGCCACCATCGTCGGCATCGACGCGCTCCCCGTCACGGTCGAGACGGACATCTCCTTCGGCCTCGGGGCGTTCAACATCGTCGGGCTCCCCGACGCGACCGTGAAGGAATCGCGCGAACGCATCCGCGCGGCGATGAAACACGCGGGGCTTCCGTTCCCGCGCACGCGCATCACCGTGAACCTCGCGCCGGCGGACGTGAAGAAACAGGGGCCGGTGTTCGATCTGCCGGTCGCCTGCGCGATCCTGGTCGCGAGCGGGGACATCCCGGCCGCGGCGATCGACGGCGCGGTCATCGTGGGAGAGTTGGCGCTCGACGGATCGGTGCGGGCGGTGAACGGCGTGCTCGCCGCCGCGCGGATGGCCGCGGAAAAAAGTTTCGCTCGCGTGTTCGTGCCGGAACCCAATGCGCCCGAGGCGGCGCTCGTGGACGGCATCGAGGCTTTCGGCGTCCGCTCGCTCACGGACCTCGTCGAACATCTGCGCGGCACGCGCCCTCTCGAGCGCGCGGTCCCCGCCGAGCCTGCACAACCATCGTTCGCGAGCGAGATCGATTTGTGCGACATCCATGGACAAGAATACGCGAAAAGAGGCATGGAAATCGCGGCTGCGGGCTGGCACAATGTTTTGCTCAAGGGACCGCCTGGCACCGGGAAAACGATGCTCGCGAGATCGCTTCCCACCATCCTTCCTCCGCTCTCGCGCGAGGAGTCGATCGAAGTGTCCACGATCGCGTCGGTGGCAGGCACGCTCGCGTCGCGATCGCTCCTCCGGCAACGGCCGTTCCGTTCCCCGCATCACAGCGCCTCCGCCGTGGCGCTCGTGGGCGGAGGCACGAGCCCTCGACCGGGGGAAGTCACCCTCGCGCATCGCGGCGTGTTGTTCTTGGACGAGCTCCCCGAATTCCCGCGCCACGCGCTCGAGCATTTGCGCCAGCCGCTCGAGGATGGGCATGTGACGGTCGCCCGCGCGAGCGGCGCCATCCGTTTCCCGTCGCGCTTCATGCTCGCGGCCGCGATGAACCCGTGCCCATGCGGATACGCCGACGATCCCAAACGCGGGTGCACCTGCAGCGCGCGACTGCGTGACGGCTATCAAAAGAAAATGTCGGGGCCCCTCATGGACCGGATCGACCTGGTGATTGACGTGCCGAACCTGGAACCGTCCAAACTGTTCGAGGAAGCGAAACCGGAACGCTCCGACGTGGTGCGGGATCGTGTCGCCCAGGCGCGGGCGCGGCAGCGTATCCGCTTCGAGGGCACTCGCGTGCTCACGAACGCCGAAATCCCCCCTTCGCGCGTGGATTCCTGGTGCAACGTGGATGAAAAAGGCCGAAACATCCTTGAAACGGCCGTTTCCGCAGGCCGTTTATCCGCCCGTGGCCTCGCCCGGGTGCGAAAAGTGGCCCGAACCATCGCGGATTTGGCCGGAACCGACCAGATCCTCACGGCCCACGTGGCCGAAGCGCTGCAATACCGACTCCCGACGTAGTCACAATGCGTTATGTACACAAGAAGGCGAGGCCTTTGAAGGCCTCGCCCACGCGCCTACAACAATGCTATGGAACGCCAGCCGTTTTCTATCGGTGAATACTATCACGTCTACAATCGCGGAAACGATCGTAGAAATGTCTTCCTAGACGAAACGGATTATCAAAAATTTCTTGGTGCATTACGCCGAATCCGAAAATACGGATCGACATGGCGCATGACTGGGTCGTCTCGGAACCTGCGCATCGTTGCGTTCTGCCTGAATCCAAACCATTTCCACTTCGTCGTCCAACAGACGGCAAAGGTAGATATCTCTCGTTTTTTTCAACAGCTCTGCACCTCGTACACCATGTACTTCAACAAAAGACATCGTCGTTCTGGAACCTTATTTCAAGGTCCGTTCCGATCGTCTCACGTTGATTCAGATCCGTATCTCACTTGGGTGACGAACTATGTAAATGGGAACGCCGAGCTTCACGGGATAACAAAGGATGCGCGGCTCTATCCATGGAGCAGTTATCCGGAATACCTATCGCCGTCAAGAGCCTCGATCTTCAATGACGACCTCGTTCTTCGTCAGTTTGAAGGAGGGATGGATTATGACGTATTCGCTCAGCGTCAAATCAAGGTAATGAAATCAAATAGAATCGCATCATTCCCGTTTCAGGACTAAGGCGAGGCCTTCGAAGGCGACGCCTTCCGTGGTGGACCGGCGTGAACCAGCAGCCGTTGCGCGGCTCGTTCCACTCGTCGACCTTGGTCTTACAGTTCGAATACGTTTCCGCCATACGCGCCCTGGTATATAATTAACCGAAAGGATATGTCTCAAGCCACCCTTGACCTCATTCTCCGGAAAATCACCGACATGGACCGTCGGTTCGACTCGATGGACGGGCGACTCGACTCGCTCGATGGGCGGTTTGATTTGCTGGCAATCACGGTCGCGGGCATGAACGAACGCCTTGAGACATCCGCGACCAAGAAGGATCTCCGCGAGATGGAAGACCGAATCCTCATCTCGATCGACGGATTCGGAAAGCGCGTCGACGCATTCGACATCGAGCTCGACGCGTTGCGTGGCGGCCAACAGAGGCACGAGGAACGACTCAATCGATTAGAAAAACTGGCCTGACTGGCCGGGTTTACTGAAGACGCATCGATTCGAGTTCTTTCCAAATTTCAGAATCACCCAGGAGAGGACGCGTAAGGGCAAGCAGGAGCGGGCGTTTGGTTTCGAAATTGTATTTTGCGCGTTCAGGAGTCATGGTCGCCGCGTCTTTTAGGTTATCCGTGATGTCGACCAGTTTGATTACCCACGCATCGGGATCATTTGCGTCCGAAAGACGCGCGACCATCCTTAGCCAGCGCGCCTCCTTCTCGTCGACGGTCTCGTCCTCCGTGCACAAACCCACGAGCTCGATGACTCGTGGGGAAAACCCCGAATCGCGCAGCTCGTCGAACGTCGTGTTCCCGTCCTCGATGATATCGTACAGCAACCCGGCAAGACACGTCTCCTCGGAAAATCCCAGCTGCCTCAAACGATCGCGGACATGGAATGAATGCGCGTATGCCGGAGCGTCCGAACCTCTCCGTGCATGGAAATACGGGACCGGAGCAGCTCCTCTGCCTCTTTGTTTCCGATCTCATACCATATCGACCCTACCTCTAAGAGAAAAAACGCGAAAGACGTGGGTTTCTTGCCCCACGTCTTTTTATCGCACGTAGTCGAGCGGGTTTTGGAACTTGCCGTTCTTGATCACCTCGAAGTGCAAGTGCGTGCCGGTCGAACGGCCGGTGGTGCCGGTCTGGGCGAGCAGGTCGCCCATCTTCACCGCGTCCCCGGCCTTCACGTACAGCTTCGAGTGATGCCCGTAGCGGGTGACCAGGCCGTTGCCGTGTTCCACTTCCACCGTGTAGCCGTACCCGTTGCGCCAACCCGAGTAGATGACCACGCCGTCGGATGCGGCATAGCTGTGCGTGGTGTAGTCGCCGTCGACGTCGATGCCCGTGTGCTTCCAGCCGAAGTACTGGGTGATCACGCGCCAGTCGGTGGGCCATTTCCAATTCCCCTTGCCGGTCGCCGACCCGCGCGAAGAGGAGGTCGTGCTCCCGGGTTTGTCGCTGAACAGCTGGCTCACGGGCGCCGGGCGGCTGACCGCGACCGGCGTGGGCGGTTCGCCGTCCGGAAGGACGATCTGTTCTCCCACCGTGAGATCGTCGCTATCCGAGAGGCGGTTGAACGAGATGATGCGTTCCTGATCGGCGCCGTAGGTCTTGGCGATCTTCGACAGGGTGTCCCCTTTCTTGATCACGTAGAGCACCCCGTCCACCGGCGGGATCTTGAGCGTCTGTCCCGGACGGATGACGCTTCGCACCGTCATGTTGTTGGCCCACAACATGGAGGAAAGCGACAGCCCGAACCGGTCGGAGATGCCGTACAAGGTGTCCCCGTCGGCCACCTGGTAGGACTCGACGTTCGTGCGCGGAGCCACGGAATCGCCCCCCTCGTGGATGGTGGGGGAGGAAACCGCGCTCCCGCCCACGGTGGTGGTCACGTAATCCTGGTCGAGGGAGTGGAAGTCGAGGTGAGCGCGCGGATCGATGGTCCCGTCCTCCTCGAAATAGGAAATGTTGTTCAAGGAGGGATTCGCGGCCGCGGAGACCACCTCGACGGACGCCGAGTCGTCCTGAACGACGAGCGCGTAGAGCATGCTTTCGGTGCCGAACGTCTCGGCACGCACTTCGCCGCCGCTCACGTTCGCCGTGCCGGCCACGGCCGCGACGGCCGCCACCGCCACGTGGATGGCATAGCGGTTCGACACCAGATACGTGGCGCGGTTCTTCGCCGGGAGGAGCACGCGCCCGATCTGCCGCTTCACGAAGAACACCGCGCGGTACGCGGGCACGCCGATCACCTTCAACGCAAAACGCCCTGCGGAGCGCAGGGGCGTGATGAGGACTCGCCCCACTGGGGCGAGGATGCGCTTCGCTCGGATGAGCCCGTACAGGATCCCGAGGGCCGCACGCACGAACCATTGCTTGATCGCGAGCTTGATAAAGGAGGGGTTACCCGCTTATCAGGTGGCAGGATGGTAGCAAAACGGGGGGAATCGGTCAATGGTTTTGGGTCGATATTCGGCTGAGTCAAGCCATTTTTAGGTGATGGGAGGATGAAAGGTCTTGTACGAGAGCCGGTGGGCCGGACAGGGGCCATGTCTTTGTATCGCACAACGGTGTTCGGCCGTTGCGTATCCTTTATGGATGTCGAACCCATACGCCGGGTACGCTTGCGACAGCTCGCGCATGAGCCGGTCGCGAGTCACCTTGGCCACGATGGATGCCGCGGCGATGGACTTGACCAACCGGTCGCCGTGGATGATGCCGTGCTGCGGCGTCGCGAGGCCTGGGATGGTCCAAGCGTCCACGAGCACGTAATCCACCGACGCGATGGACTCGACCGCGCGGCGCATGGCAAGGAGCGTGGCGCGGCGAAGTCCCATCCCTTCGATCTCCACCACCGAGACGATTCCGACCGCGTGCGCGGCGGCGCGTTCGATCACCATGTCGTACAGGTCCTCGCGCGCTCCTTCGGCGAGCAGCTTGCTGTCGCGCACCTTCCCGATCCTCGAGTCGAGCGGGAAGATGACCGCGGCGGCCACCACGGGGCCCGCGAGCGCCCCGGTCCCCGCCTCATCCACCCCGGCGATGGCGCGAAATCCCCGCTCCATGAGCTCACGCTCCGCCAGAAAGGTGGGGTTGCGGACCATAGGCGGCCTTTGACACCGGAGAAGACGTACGCTTAGTATTACAGCGTCTTAAGGGATTTTTGGCCAATTCCGGCTTATGAACAGCATCGTGACGTACGCCTTGGGCTCCGCCGTTATCGCGCTCGCCTACGGAGGGTTCCTGATCCAGTGGATCCTCAAACAACCCGCCGGGGACGGCAAGATGAAAGGGATCGCGCTCGCGATCCAGGAAGGGGCGAACGCCTACATGGCGCGCCAGTATAAGACGATCGCCCAGATCGGCCTCGCGATCTTCTTGGTGGTCGGCTTCGCGCTTGGCTGGACCATGGCCGCCGGGTTCGCGGTGGGCGCCGTCCTGTCGGGCGTGGCCGGCTACATCGGCATGTCGGTGTCCGTGCGCGCGAACGTGCGCACGACCGAGGCGGCGAAGCGCGGGCTTGAGAACGCGCTCGACATGGCGTTCAAGGGCGGATCGGTGACCGGCCTGTTCGTGGTCGGCCTGGCGCTGCTCGGCGTCGCCGGATTCTATGCCGCGACCGGAGACGTGGATGCGCTCATCGGCCTTGGCTTCGGCGGTTCGCTCATCAGCGTGTTCGCGAGGCTTGGCGGAGGCATCTTCACGAAAGCCGCGGACGTGGGCGCCGACCTCGTCGGAAAAACGGAAGCGGGCATCCCGGAAGATGACCCGCGCAACCCGGCCGTGATCGCCGACAACGTGGGCGACAACGTGGGCGACTGCGCCGGCATGGCCGCGGACCTGTTCGAGACCTACGCCGTGACCACCGTGGCCACCATGGTGCTTGGCCACCTGTTGTTCCCGGATTCGTCGAACGCCACGCTCTATCCGCTCGCGCTGGGCGCCGTCGCGATCGTCGCCTCGGTGGCCGGCACCTTCTTCGTGAAGCTTGGCGCGGACAAGAAGAACATCATGGGCGCCCTGTACAAAGGGCTCGCGGTCGCGGGCGTGCTCGCTGCCGTCGGATTCTATCCGCTCACCAAGAACCTGCTTTCCGGCATCGACGGGCTCGACCCGATGGCGGTGTTCCTGTGCGCCGTGCTCGGGCTCGTGATCACCGGTCTCATGATCATGATCACCGAGTACTACACCGGCACCCAGTACGCTCCGGTGAAGAAGCTCGCGGAGGCGTCACGGTCGGGACACGGCACCAACATCATCGCGGGCCTCGCGCTCTCGATGAAGTCGACCGCGCTTCCGGTGCTCACCATCGTGCTGGGCATCCTCATCGCGTATCAGCAGGCCGGCCTCTACGGCGTCGCGATCGCGGCCATGGCGATGCTTTCGCTCACGGGCATCATCGTGGCGATCGACGCGTACGGTCCGATCACGGACAACGCGGGCGGCATCGCCGAGATGTCCGAACTCCCGAAAGAAGTCCGTGACGTGACCGACCCGCTCGACGCGGTGGGCAACACCACCAAGGCGGTGACCAAGGCGTACGCCATCGGTTCGGCCGGGCTCGCGACCCTCGTCTTGTTCGGCGACTACGTGCACGCGATCGAAGCGCGCGGACTCTCCTCCGCGTTCGACCTCTCGGAACCTCGCGTCATCGCCGGATTGTTCTTGGGCGGCATCATCACCTACTTGTTCGGCGCCATGGCCATGGAGGCCGTGGGTCAGGCCGCGGGGAGCGTGGTGACCGAAGTGCGTCGCCAGTTCAAGGAGATCCCGGGCATCATGGACGGCACCGGCAAGCCGGATTATGCCCGTGCCGTGGACATCGTGACGCAGGAGGCGATCCGCAAGATGGTTCTCCCGTCGCTCATGGCCGTGCTCGCCCCGATCGTGGTGGGCTTCGGTCTTGGCAAGGAAGCGCTCGGGGGGCTCCTCATCGGTTCCATCGTGACGGGACTTTTCGTCGCCATCTCGATGACGACCGGCGGCGGCGCGTGGGATAACGCCAAGAAGTTCATCGAGTCGGGCAACTACGGCGGCAAAGGGAGCGACGCCCACAAGGCGGCCGTGACCGGCGACACCGTGGGCGACCCGTACAAGGACACGGCCGGGCCCGCCATCAACCCGATGATCAAGATCCTGAACATCGTGGCCCTCCTCATCGTCGCCTTCATCGCGTAATCCACAGGAACCAGGTTGACAATCGGCCTGAAATCGGATAGAGTACGGGTATCGAATAACGACCCCCGCCCCGCGGAGGTCGTTTTGTTTCCACATTGGCAACCGCTTCAAATACTCGTAAGATAAAAATGTATGGAGGATTCCGTCCTTAACCAGATTCTTAGCAAAGTCGAATCCATCGATCGAAAGGTCAAGGAAATCGACCGAAAGACGGATGTCACGAATGTCCGGCTGGATTCGCTGGACACACGGGTGGATATGCTTGCCGTAGAAGTCATCGGCGTGAAGGAACGGATGGACACGTTCGCCACCAAGGACGACCTCCGATCATTTAAGGACGAGGTCGTCGGCACGGTCGTGGATTTTGGAAAACGCCTGGAGCGGGCGGAGCAGGAATTTCTCATGACCTACCCCCGCTTCGACCGCATCGAACGCCACGTCGTCCTCTCCGCCTAGCGACAGCCCCGCCCGAAAGGGCGGGGTTTGGTTTTGGGAAAACAAAAGCGCACCCGGGACGAGAGCCGTGCGCTCTTGCGTCTGTGGGTGCGCGAGGTCAGTGGGGATCATCGAGAGACAGCATGTTCTCCTCGAATAGTGGCTCCGTTCCTTGGTGCATGTATGAACCGAAGATGCTCATGAGCTCCCAGAGCGGAAATTGTCTCCAGGGATCCGCCTTCGCGTCGAACTCAGCACGGACGACCCGTTTTTTTCGCAATAGTTATCGAAGATTCTTTCTCCGGCTGGGGTAAGGATGACCCAAACCGGACCGTTCACATGTATTCCCATCGTTCCTCCGTGTCGTGTATTCAACTGGCGCGACCACAATCTAGCGGAAAACCGGCCTTCCGTCAACCGTTGACTTCTGGCGATTCTTCGCGTACTCTCGCCCCAATATGCCTTCCATCCAGGTCGAAAACCTCCCCAAAAACACGGTAAAGATCACCGTGACCGTTTCCCAGGAAGAGCTCCAGCCCCATCTTGGGGCGGCGGCCACGGCGCTGTCCGAGGAAACGTCCATCCCGGGGTTCCGTCCGGGCAAAGCCGGGTTCGATATCGTAAAGAACCGCGTCGGTGAGATGAAGATCTACGAAGCCGCGCTCGAACCGGTCGTGCGCGCGACGCTGTTCGAGGCGTTCGCCAAAAACGATCTGGAAACGGTAGGCTCGCCCAAGATCGACGTGGTGAAGCTCGCCCCTGGCAACGACCTCGTGTACACCGCGGAGGTGGCGCGCATGCCCGCGGTCACCAAGCTCGCGGACCACAAGAAGCTTTCGGTGAAATCCGTTCGCAAGCCGGTCGAGGAGAAAGACGTGGACGTGGTGCTGAAGGATCTCTCCCGCATGCAAACCAAGGAGGTCCGCGCGGTCGGGGTGACGGCCGCTGGCGGTACCGATAAGGCCGTGGTTGCCATGAACATGAAAAAGGACGGTGTGCCGGTTGAGGGCGGTCAGTCGCCAAACCATATCGTGCTGTTCGGTGAGGATTATTACGTCCCCGGGTTCAAGGAACAGGTTTCTGGCATGAAGGAAGGGGAACAGAAGACCTTCACGCTCAAGTTCCCGGCCGAACACGCGTCCAAACTGCTCGCTGGATCCGACGTGGAATTCGACGTGACGTTGAACGAGCTGTATCACCTGGAATCTCCCACGCCCGACGACGCGTTCGCGAAGTCGCTTGGACAGACCGATCTCGCCACGCTACGCGGCCGCATCAAGGAGAACCTCGCGGCCGAACGCGCCGAGGAAGAGGGTCGCCGCGAAGAGCGCGAGGTGCTGGAGCTCATCGCGAAGGAATCGCGCTTCGACGACATCCCCGACCTGCTCGTGAACGAGGAGGTGAACAAGATGTTGCACGAGCTCGAGCACAACGTGACCGGCCAAGGACTCGATTTCGACAAGTACCTGGAGGGGATCAAGAAGGGTATCGCGCAGCTGAAACTCGAGTTCGCTCCGCAGGCGCTCGTCCGCATCAAGGTCGCGCTCATCGTGAAGGAGCTCGCGAAGCAGCTCACGGTCACGGTCGACGAGAAGGACGTGGACGACGAACTCGATCGCCTCGCCGAAAACTACGAGGACGCGGAGGCGAAGAAGCGCCTGTACTCGCCGGCGTACCGCGAGTACGTGACCACCGTTTTGAAGAATCGGAAGGTCGTGCAAGAGTTGCGCAAAACGATGGTAAAATAAGGGCGAAACGCGAACACCTATGTTGTTCGGCGCTCATGTCTCGGCGGCGGGGGGATTGTGGAACGCACCCAAGAATGCGGCGGAATTGGGATGCGAATGCTTCCAGATGTTTTCCCGGCCACCGCAGGGCGGGAAGCCCTCTCCGATCACGGCCGACGTCGCCAAGCGGTTCACGGACGCCATGAAGGAGCATGGGCAGAAGGCGGCCTACATCCATGCGCCGTATTTCGTGAACCTCGCCTCGGCCGAGCCGCGCATCCGCCACTCGTCGGTATCCATCATCCGCGACGAGCTTGAGCGCGGGAGCGCGCTCGGGTGCGACGCGGTCATGTTCCATCCGGGATCCGCGAAAGACGTGGGGCAAGAGAAGGGGATCGAGATGGTCATCGAAGGTCTCGACAAGATCCTCGACGGCTACACGGGGAAGTGTCAGCTGCTCGCGGAAATTTCCGCTGGCGCCGGAGCGGTGATGGGCGACTCGTTCGAGGAGATCGCGGCGTTTTTGGACGGGGCTAAGCGCGGGAAGGAGATCGGCGTGTGCTTTGACACGCAGCACGCCTTCGCCTCGGGATACGATCTTCGGACGCCGGAGGCGGTGGTCGCGACCTTCGCCGAGTTCGACAGCGTCGTCGGACTCGAAAAGCTCGTGATGAGCCATTGCAATGACTCGCTTGTGGACTTCGAGGCCCATAAAGACCGCCACGAACACCTGGGAAAGGGCAAAATCGGGCTGGAAGGGTTCAAATCCATCGTCGGATTGGAGGAACTGCAGCATATCAACCTCATCCTCGAGACCCCTTGGGACGACGGGGTGAGCGAAGACCTGCGTCTTCTCAAGGAATTCCGCTCGGCGTAAGCTGGTTTAGCTATGTCTCCTGAACTCCGCGTCGCCGTAAAAGCCGCCAAAGACGCTGGCGCCATCCTCAAGAAGCACTTCCACAAGAACGGGAACCGCGTGCGATACAAGGCGCAGGGCGGTCCGGTGTCGGAGGTGGATTTGGCCAGCAACAGGCTCATTTTGCGTCGGCTTTCGGACGCGTTCCCCGACGATCACCTCTTGAGCGAGGAATCCGACCGGGCGCCGCTTGAGATCGGCGACGGGGCCACCTGGATCATCGACCCGCTCGACGGGACCACGAACTACATCAACGGGATCCCGCTGTTCGCGGTGGCGATCGCCCGGATCCGCAAGGGGATTCCCGAGCTCGCCGTCATCTATGATCCCACCCACGACGAGCTGTTCACGGCCGAAAAGGGAAAGGGGGCGTATCTCAACGGGAAACGCATTCGCGTGTCGAAGCGCTCCGTGGCGCATGGCGCGCTGTTCTTGGCCGGACGCGGGTACCGCAATCGCGACCGCGAGACGCATCGCAACATCGTGACCGCGCTTGAGCTCTCCATGCCCTACTTCCGCCGGCTCGGCACCGCCGCCATCATGCTCGCCATGGTCGCTGCCGGGCGCGCCGACGGCGTAATCCTGACCGGCGACAAGCCATGGGACACCGCTGCGGGCGTGCTGCTCGTGCGCGAGGCGGGCGGAAAGGTGACCACGTATGATGGGAACCCGTGGCTCATCACGAGCGATGACCTGGTAGCGAGCAACCGGGTGATCCACGAAAAGATCGTGAGCACCATCCGTGCCGAGCGCCGCAAACGGAAGATGTGATCATCACGATACATGTGAAACCAAACGCGCGTGCGACTCGGATCGTCTCATGGTTGGACGACACGACGGTAAAGGTGGAGGTGACCGCGCCGCCGGAGAAGGGAAAGGCCAACGAGGCGGTCCTACGACTGCTCTCAGACGAACTCGGCATCCCTCGCTCCTCCATCGAGCTCGTCCGAGGCGCCTCGACAAGGATGAAACAGGTACGGCTCCCCGAAGGAACGAAAAAACGGCCGGATTAGGCCGTTTTTTGTTTGGGAACCTCGTCGATCCCACCCGAGGACCATGGATGGCATCGAATCAGTCGTTTCATGGCAAACCAGCCTCCTTTTGCCGCTCCGAACCGTCCGATCGCTTCGATCGCGTAGCTCGAACAGGTCGGATGGAATTTGCAGTATCCGTACGGATGGAACGCCCGCAAGGGTCCATGATCCGGGGAGAGGGTCGCCTGATATCCCTTGATGATCCAGACGAACAAGGTCTTCACAACAGCTTCGCGCGCGTGAGCGAGGACACGACGGCCGTTTCGATCGCCTTGAAATCCTTCTTGATCGCTCCGGGGCGGACCAGGAACGCCACGTCGTATCCGGGCTTGATGGCATCCATCCTCGCTTCGAGCACCGAACGGATGCGCCGACGCACCTTGTTGCGATCCACGGCCGACTTCGACACCTTCGTGCCGACCACGACGGCGAAACGCGAGTCCGACAGGCCGTTCTTGCGATACTTCAACCCGCACACCGCATCAAAAACGCCCTTGCCTTCGGCGAAGAGCGCTTTGATATCCTTCTCGTGGCGGAGCCGATGCTTCGCCGACAGCATATCTATTTAAGCTTTTTCTTCTGCACGCTTACGCGCTTGCGTCCCGAGGCTCGGCGGCCGGCCAGAACCTTGCGGCCGCTGCGGGAGCGGGATCGGACGCGGAACCCATGCACTTTCGCGCGCCGGGCCTTTTTTGGTTGGTAGGTCCTTTTCATACCCGGACAGCCTAACACCCCGTCCACAACTTATCAACCGTTTTCCCCTCTGTCCGCACACTTGCCCCCATGTGGATAGCTGCACTACACTACGGAGCGCTAGACGGACTTAAGGAGGAACCTCTCTTGATGCTATGACCACCCACGAGCTGTGGCAGGCGGTGCTTGGTGAGCTGGAATTGTCGCTCAGTAAAGCGAATTTCACCACCTGGTTCAGGAACACGTTCATCGCCTCCCAGGCAGGCACCGAAGTGTGCATCGGGGTCCCAAACGCCTTCACCAAGGCGTGGCTTGAGAAGAAATACCATCGCGACATCCTCAATTGCCTCCAAAACCTCACCAATCACACGGTCCGTGTGATCTCCTACCGGGTGGAAGCCCGCGTCCCGGCCCCGAGCATGGCCGTCCCGGTCGCCGCGGCCCAAGAACCGGCCTATGTGGCCGCGCCCGCCCAAGACGCGGCCGCGCCCGTCATCCATGCGAACCAGCCGCAAAGCGGGGAATTCACGCTGAACGGCAAATACGTGTTCGGCACGTTCATCGTGGGGAAGCAAAACGAGCTCGCGCACGCCGCCTCGCAGGCCGTGGCCGCCCAACCGGGCGGGGTGTACAACCCGTTGTTCATCTACGGAGGGGTGGGGCTTGGGAAAACCCACCTGATCCAGGCCGTCGGCAACGAATTGGTGCGCAAAAACCCCAATCTGAACGTGTTGTACGTCACCTGCGAGCGGTTCACGAACGATTACATCTCCTCGGTGCGCAGCGGCCAGATGAAACAGTTCAAGGACCGATACCGCCAGGTAGACCTCCTGCTCATCGACGACATCCAATTCCTGAAGGGGAAGGATGGCACGCAGGAGGAGTTCTTCCACACGTTCAACCAGCTCTACCAAAGCAACAAGCAGATCGTCATCACCTCGGACCGCCCGCCAAAGGCCATCCCCGAGCTTGAACAACGGCTCATTTCGCGGTTCGAATGCGGGATGATGGCCGACGTCGGGAGCCCGGATTTCGAGACGCGCGTGGCCATTTTAGAGGCCAAGTGCCGGGAAAAGAACTATGCGCTCGACCGCGAGATCCTCCACCATGTGGCGAGCGTCGTGCAGACGAACGTGCGCGAGCTCGAAGGGGCGCTCAACAAGCTCATCGCCTTCCACCAGTTCAAGAACATCCCGCCCACGGTCGAAAGCGTGAAACCGATTCTCACGAGCTTCAGCCCGAACACGAACAAGAAGACGCTCACCCCGCGACAGGTGATCGCGACGGTCGCCGGATACTTCGACCTGAACGTGGACGACCTGCTCGGGAAGAGCCGCGAGAAGCGTCTCGCCTTCCCGCGCCAGATCGTCATGTACCTCCTGCGCGAGGAAATGAAGTCGAGTTATCCCTCCATCGGCATGGAGCTTGGTGGGCGCGATCACACCACGGCCATGCACGCGTACGACAAGATCTGCACCTGTTTGAACGAGGACGAAAAGCTTCAGCACGACATCGAACTCATCAAACAAAAGCTGTACGCGCTTTGAACGGCTTGTCCACATCTCTCCCATGGTGGACAGACGGAGGAAATATCGTCCGTGAAGGTGGGGGGAGATAAGGGAACGGAACGTGGACACTTCTCGTGCTCAACGGCCCACACCGATCCATCCGCAATTCCTCCCGAGCGATCCACACCCGTTCGTCCCCGTTTCTCACAGGCGAATTTCCGCTCAACGAAGGCCTGTTCCAGACCTATCCCCCTTGTACACATCCCTTATCGTTGTCACTGGATATATATCTTTCTCTAAACTCTTAACAACGGTTAACGAGTGAACGACCCGACACCGACCTGATATGAAACTGTCCTGTACGAGGGAGAACCTGCGCCAGGGTCTTTCGATCACGAGCCACCTCACCTCGAAGAACGTGAACCTCCCGGTGTTGCAGAACGTGCTCGTGAAAGCCGACGGCGGGACGATCAGGTTCACGACGACGAACTTGGAAATCGCGGTCTCCTGCACCGTGCGCGGAAAAGTGGAATCCGGCGGCGAGTTCACGGTCCCGTCCAAACTCTTCTTCGACTACGTGTCGCTGCTTCCCAATGAGACGGTGACCGTGGAAGGATCCGGCGCCGCGCTCGCCGTGAGCTGCGGCGGCAACAAGACGCGCATGAACGGACTTCCGGCCTCCGAGTTCCCGCTCGTCCCCGAAGTGTCCGCCACCCGAGCGTATCGCATCCCCGTCGAGTCGTTCCGGCAAGCGCTCTCGCAAGTGTTGTTCGCGGTCGCGACCAACGAGTCGCGCCCCGAGCTCGCCGGCGTGTCCGTGCGGTTCGAGGCCGGGACGAATCCGTCCCTCACGCTGGCCGCCACCGACTCCTATCGGCTCGCCGAAGCATCCCTCAAGCTCCCAGGAGGCTCCGTGGAGGGCGATAGCTCGTTCATCATCCCATCCCGCACCCTGGGGGAGGTGAACCGCATCCTGGCCGTGTTTAAGGACGAAGTCGAAGCCCCGACCGAGATCATCCTCAAGCTCTCTGATAATCAGGCCGTTTTCAGCTACGGAAGCGTCGAGCTCGTCTCGCGCCTCATCGACGGGAACTACCCGGATTACCGCCAGATCATCCCGAAATCCTTCCAAACCCAGGCGGTACTCGACCGTGACGACTTCGCGAAGGCCGTGAAGACCGCGAGCTTGTTCTCCCGCACCGGGCTGTTCGACGTCACGCTTGAGTTCGATCCAGCCGCCAAGAAGCTCCGAGTGAAGGCCACCGACGCGGCCCGCGGCGAAAACACCGCCGAGTGCGAGGCGGACGCGACCGGCAACGAAAACAAGGTGACTGTGAACTACCGTTATTTGCTCGATGGCCTGAACGCTATGGGCAGCGACCAGGTGTTATTCAAGATGATCGACGCGGGGAACCCGTGCGTGATCCAGCCAGCCGAAGGATCGAACTACCTGTACATCGTGATGCCGATCAAACAATAGGTTGTCCACAACCACCGATTGACTTTCCGACCGACTTGTGGTTAAATGACACTAACGAAGAACGACCCGCCCCGAAAGGGAGCGGGTTTTTCGTTCGAGCGTCGATATCCGTGGGCCTGGGTTGGTCCATTCCGGGTGTTGCCACATCGCGGGGTCAGGGTTCGATTCCCTGCAGGTCCACGGTCATCGGCGTTTGACGGAAGAAGGTTTTTGAGCCAAGATTTTCCCGTGTGGCAACACCTGCGATGGCATGTTTAGGGCAGTAATTTGACGAGGCCCGAAGCAATACCCAAACAAAAACGACCGGTCTCCCGGTCGTTTTTGCCTTGGCCTGCAATCATTGACAAAAGGCCGATTTTCTGGTAGTCTCAGCTCGTCTTTCAAATCCAGAGTGAAGGAGGAGAGCATGACCACCTATCGGGTGAATCAGGTCACGACTGTCGATTTTCTTCAGGGAAAGAGGGACGTGACCACCAAGGTGATTTGGGAGGGAGCTGATTTGGACGATCTCTCGAGGAAGTATCCGCCGAGCAGCGTCTTCGGCGCCGACCCTCTGGGTCACAACGAGGTCGAGGACGGATGCATCCGCTTCGACCATGAGTTCGAGCGAAAGGCCGAGGACGGAGCCTGGGAAACGATTCCAGATCCGCGCACGCGCAAGGACAAGAGCCTTACGGCCTACGAACGAGCCATCGACGAAGAGAACCGGCGCGACTTCCCCGGCGACTTCTACGACCCGGACGACGAGGACGAGGAGCTCGAGAGCGAGCCCGCCGTCGCCGAAGCCGACGCAGACTGACGCAACCGCACCAGGAAGAATCTCATCTTCCCAGGTGCGGTTTTTCTATTTAGTTGAACGGGTTGATGTCGGGGAGCGGTGGGGGTGGGGTGGTGCCGTCGCCGGACGGGGGCGGGATAATGCCAGAAGGCGTCACCACATGCACCACGATCCCGGCGGTGTCCACGCGCTCGCCGTCCCGCACGCGGATGGCGGAGGCGGAGATCACCCAGTCGCCGTCGTTGGGCAGCGTCCATTCGAAGGTGAGGAACGGCGAGGAGGGATCCGTCTTGGTCCCGACCACATGCGGATCGCCCGCTCCGGAGGGTCGTGCGTACACCGTGACCGAGTGGTAGTCGGTGGGGTTCTTCAGGTTCACGGCGATCGAGTAGGTCTGGCTGTTCTTCTCGATGGTCTGTCCGTTCTTGGGGTCCAGGATGTCGAAGCCCGATGCCTGCGCGTCGCTCTCCACATGGATGCCCACCGTGTCCGAGCCGCTGTTTTCCACGTCGTCGTAGGCCACGGCCTTGAGCGTGTGGAACCCGCGTCCGATCGTGTCCGGGATGCGGGTACGGACGGTGTAGGGCGCGAACGCGTCGGACCCCAGGAAGAACCCGTCCAAGTACACCTCGACCCGTGAGACGCCGCGTCGCGCGAACGCGTTCACGGACACGTCGATCTCGCGGCTCGTGACCGTCGTCCCGCTGCTGGGCGATTCGATGGTCACCGACGGGAAGTTGTCCGGCACGTGCACGTCGTCGTATTCGGTGGGCGGCGTGGCGTTGGTCACCTTGATGCCGGTCTCAGCCTCCTTGCGGGCAAGCCAATCGGCGAGCGCCGCTTCCCAAGGGGCGTACATGGGATCGCGGGCGGGGTCCGTCGGCGCGGGGCCCAGCGGGTCGGCGCGGTCCACGTAATGCAGGATGGAGTGGTATTCGGCGTAGGTGCGGCTCTCGCGCGTGGAGGGTGGGGTGTACTCGGTCGCGAGCTTTCCCGTCACCCGGTCCACGGTCACGGTGGTGCCCGCGAGGTCGCCGTCGAGCATGCGCTTGCCCGTGATCGCGACCTCCGGGGCCGGGAACGCCTCGACCGGCGTCCCGTCGAGCGCGCGGCGCATGAAGGCGTTCCAGATGGGGGCCGCGATCTTGCTCCCGTCCGCGCCGCGCGTCATCGCCTCGTTATCAGCGTTGCCGGTCCACACGCCGGCGGCGAGCGATGGGGTGTACCCCAAGGTCCAGCCGTCGTGGTAGTCGTTCGTGGTCCCGGTCTTGGCCGCCACCGGGCGTCCGCCCACCACGAGCGCGTTGTTGAGCCCGAACACGTAGGCGCGGGCGGCATTGTCGGACATCACGTTTGAGATCAGGCGCGCCACGTTGGGCTCCGTCACCTTGGTTCCCTCGCCCGGTTTCCATTCCTCAAGCACGGTCCCCTTTGGATCCTCCACCTTCAGGATGGACACCTGGCTCATGCGCACGCCGTCGTTCGCGAAGGTGCCGTAGGCGCCTACGTGCTCGGTGAGCTTCACCTCGGCCCCGCCCAGCACGATGGAGAGCCCGAAGCGCGAGCGGTCGCCAAACGTGGCGTAGCCCAGCGCCTCGGCGAAGGAGAGCGCGTTCTCGACCCCGACCAGATACACCATCTCCACGGCCGGGATGTTGAGGGAGCCCTGCAGCGCCTCGCGCACGCGGATGGGACCGCGCTCGCCCAGGTCGTAGTTCTTGGGGGCGTAGTCGCCGGTCGCGGTCGGGAAGGTGGTGTTCACGTCCCACAACACGGTGTTGGGCGTGTAGCCGAGGTCGAACCCTTTCGCGTACGCGATCGGCTTGAAGCTCGACCCGGGCTGCCTCGGGCGGTCGGCCACGTTCACCTGTCCCGCGATCGATTCGTCGAAATAGTCCGCGGATCCGACCATGGCCAGGATCTGCCCGGTCTTGGGGTCCGTCGCGACCAGCGCCGCGTCGTTGAAGTTGTACGCCTCCCCGCGCTCCTCGACCCCGCGCACGACCTCCTCTTCGGCAATCAACTGCTTGTCGTAATCAAGCGAGGTGATGACCTTGAGGCCGCCCTCTTCGACCAGGCGCTGGCCGTATGTTTCCTCCAGCTGCTGCTTCACGTAGAACACGAAGTGCGGCGCCTGGATGTTGGCGACCGTGTCTTCGAGCGTCGTGTCCTCGCCTTTCGCCGCGTCCGCTTCCTCGCGCGTCACGAACCCCATGTCGGCCATCCCGTCGAGGATCCAATCGCGGCGCGCCTTCAGCCGGTCGGGGTTGTTGATGTAGAAGGTGGGGACCTGCGGGAGCGCGGCGAGCGTCGCGGCCTGCGCGAGCGACAGTTCGCTTACGTGTTTGCCGAAAAAGTTCTGGCTGGCCGCCTCGATGCCGTAGTACGTGGAACCGTACGGGATCTCGTTGAAGTAGATCTGGAGAATCTCGTCCTTCGAGTACCGGCGTTCGAGCTCGAGCGACAGGATGAGCTCCTTGGCCTTGCGGGTGAGCGAACGTTCGTTGCTCAAGATGGCGTTCTTCACGAGCTGCTGAGTGAGGGTCGAGCCTCCGCCGCGGGAGCCGGCGAACAGGACCGCGCGCATGAGCCCGGTGACCGAGAACCCGCCGTGCGAACAGAACTTGCGGTCCTCGGCCGTGATGGTGGCTTGCACGGCGTACCGCGGGATGCCGTTCCCGTCGGTTTCCATCTCGGTCTGCATGTCGCAGAACCCTTCCTGCAGCTTCACGAGCGTGCGGTTCTCGGAACCGAAGATCTCGTAGAGCAGGTGCTCGCCCGTACGGTCGTAGATCTTGGTGGTCTCGGGGATGGAGCGGTCCGTGAGCTGTCGGGGATCCGGCAGGTCGTGGCTCACGAACGCGAACAGCCCGAGCACGAACAGGGACCCGCCCATGAACAGGATGGAGCCGGCGAGCAGGATGTTTTGCCAGGCGGCCTTGGACAGGCGGATCTTGGGGAGGCGCAGCTTCCGGCGCGCGCGCGTTGAGCGCTGCCACTCATGTGACGGATAGCGGTGGGAGGTCATAGATTGAGGGGAATCGTAGCGGATTTGAGCGTATTTTCCAAGTTATCCGTTGACCCGCCCGCCACAGGAACGTACAATGCCGCCCACATATGGCCTCCTTCCCGTCGATGGTGGGGAGTCCCGGATGGCGACGGTTTTTGCGTCGGCATGCTTGGGACCTCTCGCTCGCGTCCTCCTGCCTCCTGCTCATCACCGCGCTGTTCCCGAGCGTCGCGCTCGCGGACGTGGATCCGCACCTCGCGGAACAGGCGCGCGCGATCGAACTTCGCGTGAACGCGATGCGCAACGAGCTCATGCCGTACGGGAAGCTGCCTCCGACGCCCAAGCCGGACTGGAAGTGGCAAGTGCGGGTCCCGATCACGGCGTACAACTCCGACCCCTGGCAGACGGATGACACGCCGTTCATCACGGCGTCGGGCACCCACGTGCGCGACGGCATCGTGGCCGCGAACTTCCTCCCGATCGGCACCAAGGTGCGGATCCCCGCGCTGTTCGGCGACAAGGAGTTCGTGGTCGAAGACCGGATGAACGCGCGGTACGCCCAGGCGATGGACATTTGGATGGAGGACCGACAGGCGGCGCGGCAATTCGGTCGCAAGCACGCGCTCGTGGAAGTGTACTGATCCAATGCAAAACACCCGCCATCAGCGGGTGTTTTGTTTTACTTCGCCACCGTCTCCAACCCCCGGTCGACCAGGATCTTGATCAGGCTTTGATACGGGACATCACGCTTACGTGCCGCGACCTTCACGCGATTCAGAAGGGATTCGGGCAGGCGAAGCGAGATGGTTTGTGTCGATGGCTGGAGGTTGGGAAACGAGCCCCGTTTGGCCTTGGACCAGTTTAGGTACTCGGTAGAATCATGCGTTTCCCAAAACTTCCGTTCGGCGGATTCGGAGGTGAAATTCGGAATTTTTTTAAGTTTTTTCATAAATGATCCGTTCTTTTCGGTTCATCGGTCGGGCAGAGATGACTCGGATGCGTGTTTTCCTGACGGTGAACGTGATGAAGAGTTTTCGATGAGCGTCCGTCCTTCCCAACAGGTGGAAACGCGGTTCTTTCAAGGAATGTCCGTGATCGTCGAGGAGAAGGACCGGATCATTGAAGAAGGCTTCCTCGCATTCCCTGGGAGCCACTCCGTGCTTGGAGGCGCTTTTCCGTTCATTCCCCGCATCCCATTCGAAGCCGGTGAGGTTCCCCAGGTCAGGAAGCATAAGTGTATATGGATATGATATACACCCTTTTCATCCCTGTCAAGAAACGTCCTCCGCGGTCACCGTGCTTCTCGAATCATCCCCGAATCCCCATCTACGATGACGTTCTCGCTCTCCTGTAGCACCATGGTCGCGATCCTGGTCGCGAATACGCACGGCTTGCCTGCTGCGCGGGCGGCGATGGCGGCCGCTCCGTAGTACGAACCCTCATCAAGGACCAAGGCCGAGGCGCGCTCGATCAATGCGAGGTCGCGTGGTCCCGCCTCCCGCGCCACGAGGACGTCGCCACCCTTCACCCGGTCGCGGTTCGTGTCCGTCTCGATGATGCGGACCGGTCCTTGCGCGCTCCCACGCGAAGCGACCTGCCCGCGCAGATGATCGCGCAGAGGCGCGAAGACGGATTCGATGCGGATCCCTTCGGTCTTGCAGAAGTCCTCGAACGATATCCCGATGAGCACCTGATCCTTGTAATAGATGAAATGTAACGCTCGCGCGTCGAGTTTGGAGATATCCGGCAGCTTCCCGCTCATCACCTCTTCAAGCGTCAGGTATTTCGAATGCACGCCAAGGCTTGGGAAGAGCGCTTCGAGCGTGCGCCGGATGAGCCTGTCCGCGCCGACATAAAACCCGAACGCCTTCTCGCGCGCCACGGTCGAACGGCGCTCGGCTGACGCATCCATGGCGACGTAATCCGGCATATAGGATTCATCGAGGCCGATCCATGCCTGCTCGAACCGCGCCGCGAAGGCCATGAGCGTCTGGACGTCCGGAAGCGGTTTTCCTTCCGCGATGACCTTCTGGATCGCGTCGAGTTCGGCTTCGTAACGATCCATCGCCTCGAAGAAAAACTTCGGGTTATTCTTCTGTTCTTCCGTCAGCACGTCCCGAATCGTTTGGAGCGTCGCGTCCTGGTAGTACGCGTCCGTGACGCCGGCATTCACGTCGAACACCGACACGGGCGTGCCGCTGCCGAACTTCGTTTTCAATCCTTCCGTCTGATGGCGCTCCCACACCTCGAGCGTGATGAGCGCATTGTCGACCGCGAAGATTTTCCTAAAGGTTCGCATAGGCGAGTTGGCTCATGTTGCGGCTCACGAGGTCGTCCTGCACAGAAACGGCCCAAGCGCCTTCATATGCCTTGTATCCGCCGTGCTCCAACGCGACAAGGAACCCCTCGTCGCGTCGCGTTTGAAGCGCCTGTTCGCCCACGAGGCCGTTCAGCGCGCCCTCAGATTCCTGCGGGAGCAGATAAAGCGCAAGCGGGTAGGCGAGGTGGGAGCGTTCGGCGATGACGCGCAGCAGGCGATCGAGTTGGAAGCGCGCCCCGCGGTCAGCTTCCTCCCGTTCGTCGCGCCAAGCATCGAGGCGGGCGAAGAATTCCAGCGGGTTTATGCGCAGATTTTTCACGCGAAGGAGGTTTCGGACAGCATCCGCGTGTGCCTTCGGCAGGCGCGAAAGCGTCTCGACCTCGAAGGCAAGCGTTTCGGGTCGTTTCGCATACGCCTCGATGTCCGCCGCAAGTTCTTCCGCGCTCACGAACGGGTACGCGGACAGGAACTTCTTGGCATCCCTGTGCTCCACCCCTGTATTCGCCTGCGCGAGTCTCAATACCGCGAGTCGTCGCAGCACCGACGGGGTCTGTTCACCGGAAGCGAGAAGCAGCGAGGTCTCGGCGCGCGTGAATCCGTGCGCTCTTTCCACCTGCCCGACTCGCTCGTCGCGCATGCCGCAGTCGAACGCGTCGATCCATTGGCTCGTCGAAAGCATGTCGGAACGCAAATCTGACAGTCGCTGCGCCGTCTTCGGAAGATCGGCGTTCAGGAATCGGCCGACCGGCTGTGCCGCGAGGCCGGCGACCGCGGCCGCGAGCTGGTCGCGGGCTCGGAGGAACGCCGCATGGACCTCCATGGCCCCATCACCCTCGTACCGCTCGAGCGTGCGCGAGGCGAAGCGATTCAGTTCCGCGCGGTCGAAAAACCGTTCAGTCTGCCCACGGGCGAAAAATGTGTACGATTTGCCGACCCCGTCCTGGAAAAAATGTGCCGGGGGCTTGTGCAGAGCATTGAGCGGAGCCCATGAGAAAAACGGCGGTTCCATTCGCAACTCGCGGATGATCCTCGACCCAGGAGCCGCGCCCACCCGCGTCTCCTTGCGGACGATTAAGTCTTCAAGGCGGATCCCATAGGTGTCGCACAGGAGGTCGATGGTCGCGAACTTGATTCCATCGACCTTGTCATGGAACAGGCCCGTGACCGTATTCCGATTGAGCCCGGTTTCCCGGGCAATATCCGAAACGCTTTTCCCAAGCCGATTTGCAATGGATTTTAGGCGAATTTCCACCATATTGGATTAGCGGAGCCATTTCCGACTCTGGATTCTAGACTAGCACAAATTTTCTATTCTGACTAGTGCATTAGGCAATTTGGCTAAGATAGCCAGTCAAACCATTGACTAAGACACTTTTGAGTGGTAGGGTGTACATAAGAATTGAGGAATGAAACTCTTTTCTGAATCATCGGCATTCGCCGGTGTCTGGAGACATCCAGGCCACGTGCTACGGCGCACCAGGAGGCGATATGCCGAGTTTTGGAAGCCGTGGTGGTTTTGGGGCCACGATTCTCCTATGCCCCGCAGTGCACGGATGCGGCTCCGCAGGAGGTTCGGACTCCGACAGACGATGAGGATGACCGCACGATCGCCCAAGCCGAGACGGCGCGTCTAAGCGAGAGCGCCACGCACGAGACGAATGCCGAACATGACTAGCGCCCGTAAATCTGCGTAAGACGGTTCTCGTCTTGCGCGGCTCCCAAAGCCCGCGACGTTCGCGAGTTTCGGGAGCCATGAGGAGAGAGAAACTCGTGGCGAGCAGCGCCTCTCCGGAGGCGATCGTTCCATCACAATATGGCTTCGCGCCGCAACAAGGAGTTATACGTGCCTGATGCACACTTCCACGCGTGTCGCTTCAAATCCATCGATTACCTTGAGGAAACATTCTGTTATGAGGAACAGGATGGAAAATTTGTTGCATGGAAAGCATTGGATTCTTGGGTCGTTTTGTGGGTGAGCTATTGCCCGATGTGCGGAGCAAAGGCGCCTACATCCCGACTGGATTTCAATAAGGATATCGAAGCGAGAGCAATCCCGCTCCCAGAACTCGACATGCGTGCGGCCAGACGCAGGATGAGACTTCGTCTTCGCGAGAAAAAGAAAATCCCAAGACGTCTACTTGCGACGGCAGCTCAAGGCTTGAAGGAGAATCAAGTGGGTGAATTGTACTGGCGGGTAGCTAATGTGTTGTTTTTTCCTGAGGATTCTGAAAATAAAGAGCGGATAAACAAACTATTCGACGGCCTCTAACGATATACATCGGCACGAGTGGTTTTCACTCGTGCTTGCCCAGTATCACTACTTTGTTGTGGTACTGGGCCTCGTTCAAACGGATCGACGCATTCGATCGGTTCGAACGGGCAATTCCGCCCGCAGTTCGTTCACAACGCAGCTCTTGTCGCAATTGGAGAAGGAGGAAAGAATGACCAGCAATAGGCATCGATGCCTGATGCCATACAAACAAAGATCACTACGCCATCTTGTCATGTATTTCTGTTTTGAGGTCCAAGAACGGTCTGGCATCATGTATTGGGTAACAGATGGAGTTAATTTCCAACCGGTAAATTATTGCCCTGTCTGTGGTGCAAAGGCTCCAATGCCATTACGTGAACCATTTGATTCAGAAAAACTACACTCAGAACGGGTAGATAACGCGTTCCGTTGGTACAATGCAATTTGGGCATCAATTCCGGAGGATGTAGAAGTCTCTAACGACGAATAAAATCCTTGCATCAGCGAGACCGCTAGCGCAATAGGAGTCGACTGACGGTCGACTCCTATTTTGTTTGGAACCCATTCAGTAACACTGAAGGTACTACTATGATCGACGGCTTCCGATTAATCCCCCATACCTTACTTAACGATCTCGTCCGGCCGTTCTTGGACCATTACCTCGACGTACATTTCGATAGTTGTATCGAAACAAAAACGCGCCCGTGAGGGTGCGTTTTTGGAGGCCACGATCGGATTTGAACCGATGGATAGCGGTTTTGCAGACCGCCGCGTTAACCACTTCGCCACGTGGCCGCGTGCGGGAATGTAGCAGAATTCCCGCGGCGAATCAACCCATCTTGGGCGTACGTCCTTTGTTCTTGTTCTTCCCGCGTTGCACCGGCGGGTGATGCGGGTCGATCGCCGCCGCCGGCACGCTTGGCATCTCTTCCTGCACGTGCGCCACGATATCCTGGAGGTCGTCGTTCGTGAGCAGTTTGGGCACGAACGCATCGGCGCGTTTCAGCAGTTCCACGTGCAGGCACTCCTTCAACTCCTCCACATGCTCCTCGGGGGCGCAGAAGGCGAGTCGTTCGAACTCCCCGTTTTGCAGGCGGCGCATGAGCTCCTTCGACAGCTCCGAGTAGAGATGCTCGCGCGTCCAGGCCTTGAGGTCGCCCGGGTTATGCTCGTCGCCGCTTCGCATGCCGGCGCCGGTCGCGATCGCCATGCGTTCTTGCTCCATGGGCTCCAGCTTTTGGCTCATGACGCTTACAAGCTCCACGTTCCGGCCATCGGCTCGGAACAGCTTGGCCTGAACGTTGTCGGTGACCACGATGAGGGTGGCCTGGTCGAATGGTCGGATGGGGTCAGGAAGTTTCATATGGACGATTCTCTGGGAGTATAGCAGGGGGTATAATGATGACGCTATGCTCAAGACGCTTCGCACCCAGATCGTGTCCTCGATGCGCGAGATCATCTTCGGGCTGGAAGACAGCCTGGTGTCCACGCTCGGCACCATCACCGGCATCGCGGTGGGGACCGACAGCCGGTTCGTGGTGATCCTCTCGGGCCTCGTGCTCATCGCGGTGGAGGCCACGTCCATGACGGCCGGGAGCTATCTTTCCACCAAATCCTACGAAGCGGCCGAACGCGCGAGCGACAAGGACGGTCACCGCCCACGCCGTCAAGGAGAAATCTCCCCGCGCCGAGCCGCGTCGGTGATGGGGGTGTTCTACCTGGTCGGCGGGTTCGTCCCGCTCATCCCCTACCTGTTCCTCCCGATCCATTCCGCCTTTCTCCCATCCATCGTGATGACCGTGATCGCCCTGTTTGCTCTCGGCGTGTGGAGCGCGAAGTTCACCAAGCGCGACCGTCTGCGCTCGGGGCTCGAGATGCTGTTTATCTCCATGGCCGCCGCGTCCATCGGGTATTTCATCGGGACATTCGTGCGGGACACGTTCAGCGTTTCTCTCTAGGTCACGGCCCCTTGAACGGGGCCGTTTTCGCTGCTAAGGTGACCAATCATTATGGCCACCCGCCACGTCTACCTGGACCACGCCGCCGCCGCGCCGCTCGACAGCCGCGTGCTTCGTTCCATGCGGCCGTTCCTCGAGGGGGCCGGGGGCAACCCGTCGAGCTTCCACGGCGACGGCAAGGAGGCGAAGGACGCGCTCGACGACGCGCGAACCCGCATCGCGTCGCTCATCCATGCGCGACCCGACGAGATCCTGTTCACCTCGGGCGGGACCGAATCGGACAATCTGGCCGTATTGGGCTATGCGCGGGCGAATAAAGCGAACGGATGTCACTTGGTGACATCGGCGTTCGAGCATCCGGCCGTCCTGGAGTCCGTCGGTCACCTGGAAAAGAAAGAAGGATTCACCGCGACGTACGTCTCGCCTGGCCGTGACGGGATCGTGAGCGCGGATGACGCGATCGCCGCGGTGCGTCCGGACACCGTGCTCGTGTCGGTGATGCTCGCGAACAACGAGATCGGCACCATCCAACCGGTCGCGGACATCGGCAAGCGGCTCAAGAAGCTCCGCGAGGCGGGGCATACCAAGGCCGTGCTGCACACCGACGCCTGCCAGGGGGCCGGGGCCATGGAACTCGACGTGGAGAAGCTGCGCGTGGAGCTGCTCACGATCAACGGCGGGAAGATTTATGGGCCGAAAGGGATCGGCGCCTTGTACGCGAAGCGCGGGGTGAAGCTCCAGCCGCTCCAGTTCGGCGGGACGCAGGAGCGCGGCATCCGTCCGGGCACCGAGAACGTGGCAGGCGCGGTCGGTCTCGCCACGGCGCTCGAGATCTCCTCCGAGATACGGGAAGCCGAGAACGCGCGGCTCATCGCGCTGCGCGACACGCTCATCGGCGGCCTGCTCGCACGCGTCCCGAAGTCGCGGCTCAACGGCCATGCCACGCTTCGGCTCCCCAACAACGCCAACCTGTCGTTCCTCGACATGGAAGGGGAAGCGCTGTTGCTGTACCTTGATGCGGCGGGGATCGAGGCCTCCACCGGCTCGGCTTGTACCAGCGCCGCGCTCGAGCCCAGCCACGTGATTCTCTCCCTGGGGCTTCCCTACGAGGTCGCCCACGGGTCGCTGCGATTCAGCCTGGGCCGCGCCACCACCGAGGCGGACGTGGATTACGTGCTCGACACGCTCCCGCCGCTCGTGCAGAAGCTGCGCGCCATCTCCCCGGTCAGGGTCGATGAAAAGTATTATGTCTGACGTGAGCAGTCGCGACCGCAAGCAGTCCTGGTTCTACACGGACATCGTGAAGGAGCATTTTTTCCATCCGAAGAACTTCATGGACCGCGACGTGGCCACGGACGAGTACGACGCGACCGGAAAGGTGGGCTCTCCGGCGTGCGGCGACGAGCTGCGCGTGTGGCTGAAGGTGGATCCGGGGAGCGAACGCATCCGGGAGTTCCGCTGGAAGACGTTCGGGTGCGGGAGCGCGATCGCCTCGACCTCGGTGGCATCGGTGATGGTGACCGAGAACGGCGGGATGACGCTTGAGGAAGCGCGCGCCTTGAAACCCATGGACATCATGAACCGGCTGGGCGGGCTGCCGGCGCGCAAGTTCCACTGCTCGGTCCTGTGCGACAAGGCGCTGCGCGACGCGATCAACGATTTCTACCGCCGCGCGGGCCGATTCGACCGCATCGTGGTCGAAGCCTCGCGCGTCGTGGACCTGGTGGCCAAGGTCACCGACCATGACATCGAGGAGGCGGTGCTCGAAGGGGCGCACACGCTCGAAGCGGTGCAGCAAAAGACCAAGGTGGGGATCGGGAACCCGGGCGTGTTGCCGGCGGTCGAGGATCTCATCCGGTTCTATCGCGAAAAGTATTTCGGTTGATATGCCAAAGCTCAAGATCAAAGTGGACCCGGACCTGTGCATCGGGGCGGCCTCCTGCGTCACCATCGACGCGGCCACGTTCCAGCTGAACGCCGAGAACAAGGCCGAGGTGTACGACCACGGGAACGCGCCGGGCGGTCCCGCCTATGAGCGCGAGATCGAGGTGACCGAGGCCGAGAAGGAGAACATCCTGCTCGCGGCCCAGTCCTGCCCGACGCTCGCCATCTTCATTTTCGATGAGGCGGGAAAACAGTTGTTTCCCGAACCGTGACCGCATGCGTTTCGTCATCGTCGGCGGGGGGATCGCCGGCACCACCGCGGCCGAGGAGCTGCGCCGACGCGACCCCGACGCCTCCATCACGCTCGTGAGCGAGGAGATCCATCCGCTGTACAGCCGGGTGCTGTTGCCGCACTACCTTAAGGGCAAGGTGCCGCGCGAACGGGTGTTCCTCAAGAAGCCCGAGTGGTACGCCGAGCAACGGATCGAATGGCTGCCAGGGATTTCGGTGCGGAACCTCGACGTCACGAACAGATTCGTGTCGCTTTCCGACGGCCGGGAGAGAGAATACGACCGCCTGCTCATCGCAAGCGGCGGGGAACCGCGCGTGCTGCCCGAGGACCGGCGCGGGGTGTGCTACCTCCAGACCCTGGATGACGCGGACCACATCTTGCAGCTGATCCATGAAGGCGTTTCCGGACGTGCCGTCGTCTACGGCAGCGGGTTCATCGCGTGCGAGTTCGCGGAGCTGTTTTCCCATTACGGCATCCTGTTCGACGTCGCCTGCCGCGGGGACCGGTTTTGGCCCAAGGCGCTTGATGAGGGGTCATGGGAGATCATACGGACGAAATTGGAAGTCGAGGGGGTTGAGGTACGGACAGGGGTTGAGGAATTTCCGCTCGGTGGAGAAAACCTCGTCGGAGTGGGTATCGGACTTGAAGGGAATTTTGGATGGGCGCGCGAGGCTGGAGTGGACGTGAACCAGGGGGTGAAGACCGACGAGTTTCTTCAAACGAACGTTCCGGGCGTGTTCGCGGCCGGGGACGTCGCCGAGTTCATGGATCTCGCCGTCGGTCGGCAGCGGTTGGTGGGGAACTGGATGAACGCGCAGATGCAAGGTCGCGCCGTGGCCGCGAACATGGCCGGGGAGAATAAGCCGCTCCGTCTCGTCTCCTCATACTCGACGAACGCGCTCGGGATCCAGGTCACCTTCGTGGGCGACGCGAGCCGTGAAAAGTCTGATGAGGTGCGCGTGATCGGGGACGCGCGCGAGGGGGTGATCCAGCTGTTCGGCCGTGGCGGGAAATTGGTCGGGGCGACCTTGGTCGGACGCGTGAAGGAGCGCCAGGCTGTCACGGACCTCCTGAAGGCCGGCGGCAGGATTTCCGATTTTTTGCGAACCTAAGCGAAACACGCTGCCAGGCGGGGTTGACAAAGCCCCGTTTTTTTGGTATATAAGGAGGTCATTTTTCGTGCGGATCTCATGAACCCGCCCGAGATGGCGCAGGTGTTTCCAAACCTCGCGGAGTCATGATCCGCGCGAAAACAAGGAGGGCCATCCCATGGCCAACAAGAACAAGGGTCAGAAAGGCGGCGTCCGTGGCTTGTGGAGCTCGTTCCAGGGAGATTTCTGGAAGCGGGTCTCGGCCGGCGCGGCGCTCGAGTTCGGCAAGGAGACCGGTCGCGACTTCTTGAGCAAGACGCTCAAGAAGTACGTCGAAGAGGAGTACGCCCAGGGCGAGCGAGGAAACGAGCTCGTGCTCAAGGCGATCCTGTTCGCGCGAGGGATCCCCGGCATCAACGCCGCCGGGAACTTCATCGGAAGCGTCGCCCACGGCCTCCAGGCCGAGGTGCCGATGCTCCCGTTCGACGACAAGACCAAGGCGGCGCTCCTGCTCGGTTTGAGCTCGTTCGAGGTGCTGTTCGACTCACTCGACGGCATCGCGGACGCGGATGTGGAAGGGGTGCTTCGCAAGAAGCTCATGCGCCTCGACGCGACGGCGAAGGTCGGTTCGGCTTCGGTCGACGACCGGGTCTACGCCTTCGACGGACGCAGCCTACACGTGGTGGCGGTCGACGCCGAAGGCAAGGTGAGGACGGATCCGCGCGGCGGACCGGCCGTGCCGTGCCCGTCGGTCGACCGCTCGAACCTCGTCCTCGTGGACTACCTGACCGGCGTCGGAATGGCGGGAGGGCACGTGTGCCCGTTCTGCCAAGAAGAAGCGGTCAAGCGTCGCATGGAAGAGGCGAAGGGCGTGAAGGCCGGCGAGGCGAAGGCCGTGGAACACAAGGAGGTGGACCCCAACGTGGTGGCAATCGCCATCGCGTACGGAGCCACCGCCCGCCAAAGCTCCGATCTGTTCAAAAAGATCGAGGGCCATGGCTACGTGGACGAAGCCAGGAACCTCCCCGCGGAGGTGGCGAGGACGCTCGTCGAGGAAGGGGTCGTCCAACGTGACGGCACCCTCACCGACGCGGGTTTCGACAAGGTCACCGCCGCCATCCGCGCCTTCGCCGGCGGCAAGCAGGAGCTTGCCAACAAGGCGGGGCTCGGACTCGTGGGCGGGACGGGGCTCCTGAAGGGGCTGCTCGGCACGGAGAAGGAGGAAACTCCCGCTCCGGCGCCGGCAGACCTCTCGGATGCGCTCGACAAGGTGCAGACGGCCGACACGATCACCGACCCCTGGGACCGCCTTCTGGCGCTCCTCGAGGCGGCTCACGAGCTGCACAAGGCCGACAAGGACCCGGCCGTCACCTTCGCGAAAGCGAAGAAGACGGTCGCCGACATGACCGACCCGATCCTCAAGGTGATGGGTCACGTGAAGCTCGCGCGGGGCTTGGCCGAGGCCGGACGGGACCCCATCGCGGAGTTCCGAAAGGCCGAGGCCGAGCTCAACGCGCTGCTTCCGAATCCCGACCTCGACCAGCTCGCAGATGAGCTGGTGAAGGCCCGGGAAGACGCGTGGAAGAGCCGGCCGGCCCCGAAGCCGCCGGCCATTCCCCCAAAGAAGAAAGGACGATGGCGTCGGGCGTGGGATACGGTCAGCGGTCCGGCGTTCGTCGGCCTCCTGATCTATCTCTCGCTTCCGGCGTTCATCCTGATCGGACACGGCATCGGCAACGGTGCCGGCGTCGCGCTCGCCCTGCTGTGCGGAACGATCCTGTCCCTGGCCATCTGGCTTCCGAGCGAGCTGGTCCAGGAGATCGCCAATGCGTTCGATCAAGCGATCGGGCGCACGGATAAGACGCCGGATCGGACGCTTCGGACGGGGCTTCTGCTCGCTCGGGTGTTCGGACTGGCTGGTCTTCTTGCATCGCTCCACTACTGGCGAGAGGACATCACCTTCTGGGCGCGTCTGGGAATCCCGCTGGGGTTCTCGGCCGGCTACCTGGTGGTGTACTACGGTCTGCGGCGCGCGTATGCCGTGGAATGGCTGCGGCGGTTCGAGATCTCGAGCTCCATCACGATTTACGTCCTGATGTCGCTCGTGCTCGTCCGGCTGGCCTTTAAGGAGCAGGTGGACGCGGTCATTACGGCCTTGTGGGTCGGGTTGTCAACGAACGCGCCGTTCCTCGCGTTCGTCGCGATCTGTCTCGCCATCCTCGCGCTGTGCGCGTGGGCGACGAAGAAGTTCGCGGACGAGAACAAGGTGGCGGTGGCGGCAAGCTGGGTACTGCTCGCCGCCGGGCTGTTCGTGGTCGGGATGAAGTTCGCCCCGTACCCGGACTTCACGGCGTTCACCGTGGTCCAGGAATCGCCGAAGACGGATCCGCCGCAAATCGCGACGACGCCGGACTCGGTCACCTCCGAAGCGGACAAGCAGAAGCAACTCGAAGAAGAGAAGCGGAAGCTGGCCGAGGAGGAGGCGAAGAAGACCGCGGACCTGAACAAGTCCGATCCCGAGGAACCCAGGGCCCAGGAGGAGGCGCCGAAGCCCAAAGTGACCACCAAGGTCGTCGACGGTTCTCCGGGTCGGGTCACGCTCGAGGAGCACTGCAAGAAAATGCCGAACAAGTTCCGCGTCGGCAAGTGCGAAAAGTTCAAGACCTGAAGGAACAAGGTCAACGAAGGCCGTACGCCTGGGTACTCCCCAGACACGACGGCCTTTTTTCTTTTGTCTTAGCCAAAATATCGCCTTCCCCCTCTTGACAAAAGGCCATTTTTCTGGTATATTTACACGTTCAGGAATTGGGGGTTCCGAACGCCAAAAACCATTTCCCCAAACCCGCCCTGTCACAACTGGGCACCAACAGGAGGAAGCCATGAAGGCTTTCATCATGATCGCAATCGCGCTGTCCCTGTCGTGCGTGTACGTCGAAGAGACGATCAAGGAGAAGGACGGGAGCACGTTCAAGACCAACGGCACGCTGGTGGGCTACGACGCCCTCCAGTACCGCAAGGTCAAGAACGCCGAGATGGCGATCGAGACCAAGACGCCGTACGCCTCGTCGCCCTACGGGGAGACGGTCGGCATGGGCTACGGCTACGGACTCAATGGTCCCACCGGTGACCCGCTCGTGGACCTGGCGCTCGGCGGAACCGTCGGTCCGCAGGTCGTCTCTCCCGCTCCCAGCGGCACGGTCCCGGCAACCACGGCCAAGGACAAGGAGCAGGACCAGAAGATCGGCGCGATCGAAGAGAACGACAAGGTCCAGGACGGCGCCATCGGCGTCATCGCCGAAGATGTCCAAACCGTCCTGCCCGAAGAGTAGTCACCACCACCCACCCTCACCAAGGAATCTCCCGTGAACAAGATCATTCTCGTCCTGTCCCTCGTCATCGTGAACGTCGGGTGCGTTGCTCCCGGCGTCTACGGCCCGCAACCGGCGTTCGCGCCGGTCCCGCGGATCCCGCAGCTCGAGCGCATCGCCACCACCGAATGCGGCACCGACAACCAGGTCGGCCTGTGTATCGGCGGCATCGCGGATCTCGGCGATCCGGGCGACCGTATCTGCTCCTTCCGGGGCGGGGGGTCGCTCACGACCGCCGGGTACGGGATCATCCCGACCGAGGTGGACGTGAACAACGACGGCAAGAGCGACGGCACCTACCCCTGCGTGGATGCTATGACCGCGAGCAGCGCCTACCACCGTGCCCTCAAGCGCGGACAGACGGTGCAGCTCATGGTCGTCTCGGCCTCGGAGGTCGACGGCTTCTACGCGGCGAGGCGAATCGACACGTACGCCGGCGGCAGCGTCCACTGGGTGTACGCCGGCAACCCGGTCCAGACCAAATTCCTCTGACCGGGAGGGGACACTACGAACGAAAAACGCGCCGACCGGGTTCACCGGAAGGCACGTTTTTTTGTTTCTGGACGTTAGCCCGTGGCCCCGACGAGCACGTTGATAACGAAGCTCGCGATGGCGTAGGCGGCAATCACGATCACCATGCCGATCACGGATTGCTGGATCATCGCCTTGGCCTTCTTCACCTTTTCCTCCTCGCCCGAGGCGGTCATCCACAGGAACCCTGCCCACACGAGGTACACCACCAGGATGATGCCCAGCACGCCCAGGAAGGCGTTGATGAGGCGTCCGATGAGCGCCGGGAGCGCTCCAGCGCCCTGGGTGTTGATGCCGCCGAGCGCCGTGCCGATGCCCGTGAGCTGACCCTGGGCGCCCGAGAGACCGCCGCCCTGCTGCTGCGCGTTGGTCGCGAAGGGGAGAAGGAGCGGGAGCACCGAGGCACCGGCCGTGATCTTGTGGTAGATGTTTTTCATATCCTGAGAATTGTTAGACAATGCGTTGATCTTAGAAGCACCCTCCGCCTTGGGCTGGGATCTGTCCGGGCGGGCAGTCATCCAGCGGGGCCGTACCCGTCGGAGCGGTCGTGGAAACCGTCTTGGACAGCTGATCGATGACGAACACCGAGATGGCGTAGGCGCTTACCACGATCACGAGGCCGATGACCGCGTTCACCATGATGCGCTTGGCCGTTTTCACCCGTTCCTCGGCGCCACCAGCCGTAAGATACAGGATGCCGGCGTAGATGAGCAAGCCGACCAGGATGAGCCCCAGGAAGCCAAGGAGCACGTTGATCAGGTTGCCGATGAGCGTCGCGATGGGAAGGGCCGTGGCGCCGAACCCGGCGGCCTTGCCGGTTTGTGAAAGCCCGCCGGTCGCGAGGTCGCCAGCGGACTGGGCGAGAAGTGCCATAGCGTGAGCCTCGAGGGTTCGGAGCTCACGCCATGCCCCGTCAGGCGACGGGCATGGGTCCAGGACTAGCCGGCGGTGGCCGTCGAGATCTGGGTGATGACGAAGGACGCGAGGGCGAAGGCGGAGAGGATGATCACCAAGCCGATGACGCCCGAGATCATGATCTTCTTGGCCTGCTTCACCTTGTCGTCGTTGCCCGCGGAGGTCATCCAGAGGAAGCCGCCGTACAGCGTGATGACCACGGCGATGACGCCGAGGAACCCGAGCGCCGTGCGGATGATCGCGGCGATCGTGGTGGTGAGGTCGCCCGTGCCGAGTCCGGCCGCGGAGCCGAATTCTTGGCCCTGGCCGCCGAACAGGTCCTCGCCCGTGAGCGCCTGGGCGTGGACGAACTTGGCCAAGGCGAACGTCTGGGCCGCCGCGGCCAGGCCGACCGCGCGGCCGGCGAGTTTCTTAAGGTCCGTCATAGTGGGTCTCCTATGGGGGAGTGAATAATTATGGGTTTGCCGACGTGGCCAGCGACGACACGATCGTGTTGACCAGCGTGTACGAGGTGAATAATACCACAAGCCCGATACTGGCCCAAATCAACGTGTTCTTGCCTTTCTTCACGCGCTCCTCGTTGCCGGCGGCGGTCAAGAACAGGATGCCGCCCCAAATGAACGAGGCGAGGGCGAGCACCCCCGAAAACCCGATGACCACGCGAATCACGTTGCCGATCACGATGCGAAGGTCGGCCGAGCCGAGCGGGTTCTGCAGCGTGCGCTGGGCGGATGCCGCGAGCGGGATCAGGAACAGGACGAGGAATGGGAGGAATCGGCGCATACTTACTTGAATTTACAACATCGCGTGCTGTCGCCGCCAGGGCACAGGCCGGTCGCGCATCCGCTCAAGCGGCCTTTGTAGAGCGGGTCGGTGGTGTCATAGCAGGCGAATCCCTCATCCCCGCTCGTGATTTCGCAGCCGGTCATGCAGATCCCTCCCGAACACTCCATGTTGAGTCCGCACACGGCCCCGTCCTCCTGGCCCGTGCAATCGACGAATGGTTGTCCCGGCTTTTCGCCCACCGTGCTTCCGCGCAGCACCGCGTTGAGCGTTTGGATCCCGGCGAACGCGCCGAACACGATCAGCAGTCCCACGGTCGAGATTACCATCCCTTGCTTGCCCTTCTTGATGTTCTCCTCGAAACCTCCTGGCATGAAGTTCGCGCCCAGGTAGCGCACGCCCGAGATGACCCACATGAGGAACACGAGGCTGCCCACCAGGCCGACGGCGTAGTTCCCCACGTTCACCACCACCTGCATGATGTCATCGAGCTCGCAGTCGCCGGCATTACCGCAGGCTTTGGAAATCCCTTCCATGAACGGACCGACTTCCTGGATGGTGCAGGTGTTGCCCGTCTTGCTCTTGCAGATGGTGCTTTGGGCGAAGGCCGCGGACGCGGACAGGAGGAACGCGCCGGCGATGATGAGGGTCAGGAACCGCTTCATAGCGATTGGCTCACCTTGTTTTGCGCCTCGCGGATGGCGTCTTCGATCTCGACCCCGGCGAGCGCGTCGTCGATGAGGTCGAGGAACGCCTGCTCGGCGCTGGTCGCGTTGCTCCCGCGGTACCAGCTCTTGGCCGTGAGCACCTGGGAAACGAACACGGAGAGGTCCTCGTTCGCGATCTGGCTTTGGATGAGCGCGCGGCGCGCGGTCGGCTTCTTGGCGTATTCGAGATAGCTGGTCACATTGTCCGCGCGGGTGGCGAACTGCACGAAGTCCCAGGCATAGTTTTGGTTCTTGCTCGACTTCGACACGGTCTGCAGCCAATAGTTTGCTGTGTTTACCACCCGTCCGCCCTGGATCTGCAGCATCGGGGCGATGGCGAAGTTGAGACGCGGCGCACGGGCGCGGATCTGCGGCAGGTGATAGGCGTAGCCGAAGAAGAAGGCGGTGCGACCGGTCACGAACGCGTCGAAGGAGGGCGGCAGGTCGGCGTTCCAGGCGTAGACCTTCTTGAGCGGGTTTGCGAAATCCGTGTAGAACCGCACCGCATCCTGGCCCGGGCTCGTGCGGTCCGGCGCTTCGTAGGAGGCGAAGGTGGGGCGCCCGCGGTCATCGGTCATCTGGGTGCCGTTTTGCATCATGAGGAGCGTGAGGATGTCGAAGGCCCGCTCCACGTTCCGGCTCGTCCCGATCGCGGCGCCGGACTGCACGACGGCGTTTTCGGGCCCCACGCGGGTGAGCTTCGCGACCGCGTCCTGGAAGGTCGTCCAGTCCTGGGGCGGCTGGGCGATGCCGGCGGCGTTCAGCAGGTCCTTGTTCACGTACATGACCATGGTGTCGAGCGCCATGGGCAGGCCCCACACGCGTTCCTCGGTCTGCGCGTTGGGGGTCGCCTGGTAGGGGAGCACGGCGTCCAGCGCGACCACGTCCACGAAGTCGCGGCGCACGTTGGCCGGCGAGATGGTGGCTTCGGTGCGCACCGTGGTCACCTTTTCTTTCTTGATCGTCCCCTTGATCTCGGTGTAGGGGATCGCGAGCGTCGCGGGCAGCGGCGCGATGAGGGACTTGTACTCGCCCACGCCGTCGTTGTGCACGGCGAAGATGTCCGGGCCCGTCCCTTCGGCGAAGGCGCGCAACAGCTCGTCGCGATACTCCTCGACGCGCAGCTGGCGGTAGTCAAAGGACACGTTCGGGTGAACCTTCTGGTACGCGAGCATGATGTCCTTGAACGCGTCGTCCTGGTCGAACACGTTCCAGATAGTGAGGGTGAGCGGTTTTTCGGTGACGGCGCTCCCGCCTCCGCACCCTTGGCCCGTGAACACGAGTACGGCGAGGAGCAGCGCGATGAGTGGGCGTTTGGTGGTCATAGGATCCTCCGATTGATGGCCACCATTGTACCTCATTTGCCCCGCGTGCGCAGATAGTCGGCCAATCCCGCGCCGACTTCCGGGTGTTTGAGCCCGAGTTCCACCTGCGCCTTCAGGAATCCAAGCTTGTTGCCGCAGTCGTAACGCGTCCCTTCGAACTGATGGCCGTACAGGCGACCCCCCTGCGCGAGGTAGCCCGCGAACGCGTCGGCGAGCCGCATCTCGCCGTCTTTCCCGGCCGTTTGGGTGGCGAGCACGGCGACCAGTCCGGGCGTGAGCACGTAGCGGCCGATCGCGATCAGATCCGACGGCGCATCCTCCGCCTTCGGCTTCTCCACGAACCGCGAAACCTCCCAGGTCCCGCCGCCCACGTCGGTCCCGGCGATCACGCCATAGCTCGACACCTCGTTCTTCGGGACCTGCTGCAGGGCCACCACCGGCTGTTGGTACGTTTCGTACACGTCGAACAGTTGGCGTAGCGCCGGCTCGGGCCCGTCGATGATGTCGTCGCCGAACAAGACGGCAAACGGTTCGTGGCGATCAAGGAACGGGATCGCGGCGAGGATCGCGTGGCCGTCCCCCGCAGGCTTGTTCTGCCGCACGAACGCGAACCGGGCGAGCTTCCCGATCGCCCCGATCGTCTCCAGTTCCCTCGTCTTGCTCTTTTGCTCTAGCCGGTACTCTAATTCGAAGCTGCGGTCGAAGTGGTCCTCGATGGCGCGTTTGCCGATCGCGGTCACGAACACGATCTCCTCGATTCCCGAGGCGGCCGCCTCTTCCACGATGTACTGGATCACCGGCTTGTCCACGACGGCGAGCATCTCCTTGGGCTGGGCCTTGGAGGCCGGGAGGAAGCGGGTTCCGAGGCCTCCCACGGGAATGACGGCTTTGCGGATGGGCATATCTTCCCTACTTCCTACCCCCTGCGCACTATTTTTACCAACGCGTTCGGGTACACGACGCAAGTGAGATCGAACTGGCGTTTGAACGCGGAATAGCCCTTCCAGGATCCCGGGTCGCCTGGGTACCACACGAGCCCGAAGTGGAGCGCGTGGAGGTTTTGAGCGATGCTGCGTCGGAACCATTCGTCGATGAGCCCGTAACTCGCTCCCGTGCGCGAGGCGTCGCGATGGAAGAACGCGGCCACGTGCACGGATTGCTTGCTGTTTGGCAGGTCGAGGACCGCGAGTCCGGCGAGCAGCCGTCCGGTCGCCTTTTCCCGCGCGCCGATGAGTCGCAGGCGTTCCCCGTGGTTCGCGCGCCGTCGCTTGAGGATGCGCACGAAGTCGTTGCGCATGAACGGAAGCTTGCCGGTCGCGTGATAGGCGGCGGCGTATTCCTCCATGGTCGGTTCGACGATCTCGAGCGTCTCGTTCTTCAGGAACCTCCTTCGGTGCCGCTGGGCGTGGCTCGACCATCGCTTCCAGTACTCGGAAGAGCTTGGGGAGCTTGAAGAACTTGAGGGGAGGATGGTGACGCCATGCTGGCGGGCGTTGAGCGGAAGGGGGAACCGCCACCATCCGCGCGGGACGTCGGTGCGGCAGACGGGCTGCCAGGTGATGAAGCGGCGGCGATGATACGGCTCGATGCGCGGCTCGCCATCCCCCACGTAGGTCTCCACGCTAAACGGCGCGAGGTCCCAGCGCGCGCCGACCAGGCCGTTCTCGAGGAGCGGCTGCGCCTTGTGAGAGGGCGAGAACCCTCCCATCGCGTACTCGGCATCCATCTGCGGGGGGAGGCGTCCGTTGGGGAGCGGCCGCCCGGCCTCGCTGGGCACGCCGCGGATCAAGTTCCACCAGTCGCGAGGGGACATAACGGAGGGAGTATAAACGGATTGACGATGAGGTTCCACCGTGATACGTTTCGCGCGCAAAACGGCCACGGAGAGGTGGCAGAGTGGTCGAATGCGTCAGACTCGAAATCTGATGTACCCGCAAGGGTACCGTGGGTTCGAATCCCACCCTCTCCGCCACGAAATACCCCGACATCGTCGGGGTATTTTGTCGTCCGGCGGGGGAATTCGCCATGATCCGGTCATGGCATGTTGACTTCCGGGCTCCGAGACGTAGGATGCGGTCGGTCCTTTTGACCCAGGAGGAAGCGATGAGTTCGTTCAATCCGAAGGCGTATCTGGAACCGGCCACGAAGGCGCTCGAGAAGCAGTTCGGCATCGGGCAATCACGTTTGCCCAAAGTCGCGATCGTGCTCGGGACAGGGTGGGGCGACCTGCTCAAGATCGACGAAGAACGCTCCATGCCCATGGGCGACCTGCCGGGATTCGAATCGCTCGGCGAGTTGCACGGCCACAAGCGGCTCGTCTGCTACGGCGACGTCGCTGGCAAGAAGGTCATCGCCCTGCGCGGGCGCGTGCACCAGTACGAAGGGCTCTATGACTTGCGGGTGGAGGAGATGGTCCGCATCCAGGTGGAAATGTTCGTCGAGCTCGGCGTGAAGACGTTCATCCTCACGAACGCGGCCGGCGGCCTCGCGCGCAAGGCCTGCTGCGGCGACGTCGTGATGGCGAACGGGTTCCTGCGGCTGTACGCGCCCCCGCCTCCTCTGTTCCCGCAGGAATGGAACAGCGCGGACACGGCCGTCAACCACGAGGATCTGCGGGGAATCGTGCGCATGAGCCGCGGCGAGGTGAAGGGCCTGACGTTGGTTGAAGGAGGATTCGCCATGGTGCGCGGTCCGAATTTCGAAGGGCCCTACGACAAGGCCGTGTTGGCACAGCACGCCGTGTGCGTGGGCATGAGCACGTTCCCGGAGGCCTCGGTGCTCGCCCAGCATGTGGACAAGGGCGTGCGTGCCATCGCCCTTTCCTACATCACCAACAACGACGTGGAAGAGCACAAGCATGAGACGAACGTCGAGCGGGCGAAGGAAGACGCGGACAAGCTGCGCCTCTTGCTCGAGAACGTCATCAAGCGCCTTCCGTGACCTCTCACGCGCTCGGATCCCCCGGGCGCGTGTTCTTTTTTGTCGACGCGACGAGTGCGAGCAGCGCGAAGGCCATCATCGCGAGGTCGTTCTTGAGGAACGGCACGTCCACCAGGCCGTGGATGACCATCTGGAGCAGGGCGAACGAGGCGGCGAGCGCGGGCCAATCCGGTTTTTCCGAACGCCAGACGTTTCTGCCGATGAGGCACGCGGCGAGAAGGCCGATGAGACCAAGCTCCACCCAGATGTTGAGCACGATGTCGTGCGGATCCTGGAAGATCTCGAACTCGGGATGCGTGTGATACGGCTCGATCGCGATCGGATAGCCCGAGAGCCCCGCGCCGAAGATGGGATGGTCCTTCAGGAACGCCGCGGTGTCCTTCCACTGGGCGATGCGCACCTGTCCGGACAGGTCGCGCAGGAGCAGTTTTTCTGTCACGGGACCACGTACGGCAGGGATGAGCGCGACGAGGAGGATGAGACAGGCGGCGACGGCGATCGCCTGCTTGCGGAAGCGTTTTTCGCGGACGAACAGGAGGAACACGACGGCCGGGACGGATGCCCAGGCCGCTTCGGTCTTCGAAAAGATGAGCGCGACGCCCGAGAGAAGGAGGAATGCGATCCACCACGCGCGGAATTTCACGTCGTGCCAAGCACCGAGTGCTGCGATGACCACCAAGGGGGCCAGATACAGGCCGAGAGCGTTCGGATACGGGAACGGGCCGGTCACGCGGCGCTCGAGATCCCACGGGACAGGAATGCCGCTCCCCGTGACGAATTGCCAGATGCCGAACGCCGCGACGAAAAGACCTCCGGCCGCGAGGGATCGCAGCAGGTTCGTCCGATCTTCGGACGCATGGAACAGGTCGCGGACGATCAGGAAGAAAAAGACGGGCTCGACGAGGTAGGCCTTGAACAAACCCAGCGCGGCCAGCCTGTCGGGGGAGACGAAGAAGCTGACGATCCCGGCGAGGACGAGCAGGCCGAATGGCAGCGCCCACCCGCGCGGGAGGATTTCCTTATGCCATGGGTGGGTCCGTATGACCCAGATGATGAACAGGATGCCAAAAAACGCTTCAAGCAACGTCGATGGGATCGGCCCGATGTGGAAGCGGATGAGGTAGACGGGCAGCGCGGCGCAAAACAAGAGGACGGCGGTCTTCAAGTCGCGCCAGGCGATGAAGGCGAACAGGCCGCAGACGACGATGAGAAGGGTGGCGTACACAGGCGTGAACGTTTTGCTCCGGTCGGAGCATTTTACTCACGGGTGAAATCCGGCGAACGGTGCGGGATGAGCATGCGCAGGTCCTCCTTCCGGATCGCTCCCAGCGCATAGGCGAACGCCATATACGAGCATGCTCCCACGACGAGCGACGCGACGGCGCTCATGCCCGGGATGAGTTGGAGCAGGACGTACATCCCGCCAGCGGCGAGGAGCGAGCGTAGCGCGATCGAAAGCGACGGGGCCGCGGAGCCGGCGTGCCGCACCATGCGGTAGGTGAGGAAGGCGATGAGCAGCTCCGACGCGACCGTGGCCCACGCGGCCCCCTCGATCCCCCAGCGCGGGATCACCGCGAGGTACGCCGCGATCGTGAGGATCGCCGTGACCGCGTAGCCCGATATCATCTGGCGCTGCCTTCCCACTCCCACCACCGCGTGGCCATAGAGCGCGCCCAAGAAGATTCCCGGCACGGCGAGCATGAGGATCCGCATGGCCGGCACCGCGTCCTCGAACCCAGGACCGGCGATGAGGCCGATGAGCTGCGGCGCGATGGCAATCCCGCCGAACACGATCGGGGCGCAGGCGAGCGCGAACACGTCGAAGGCGCGCGCCATGTGGCGCGAAAACTCCTCGCGCCGCGCGGCGGTCCAGTCAGCGACGAGCGAGGGGAGCATGAGTCCCATGAACATGGTGGGGAGCGCGGTGAGCACGTCCAAGAAGCGGTACGCGACCCCGTAAAACCCCACTTCCTGCTGCGTCCGGATCAGGGAGATGATGATGACGTCCCCCTTCAAGTAGATGAGGTTGAACGCGATGGAAATGGCGATGGGCCAGCTGCGGGAGATCACCGTTTTCCAAGCCGCGAAATCAAACAGCGGACGCAGTCGCACGAGCGGCCGCGCAAGGAGCACCGTGAGCGCGAGCCAGATGACGTTCGCGACGACCAGCGCCACGAACATGGCCACGAGCCCCGCGTGCGCGTAGGCGAGCGCGGCGGTGGCGGCGACGAGCAACACGCGGCTCGCGAGTTCGGCGACCGACGCGCGCCAGATGGCTGCATGACGCTGGAATACGCCCACGAGCACGGTCGCGCCGGACATGAGGAAGTACGCGACGGCGCCCACCGCGATCGCGGCCTTCACGGCGGGCGACCAGGGAATGGGCATGGCGATCACCGGCGCGAGCGCGAACAGGATCGCGGCGGAGACGAGGCGGAGCCCGAGGATGTTGCCCGCGACTTTCTCCTCGTCGGCGCCTGACTCGGAGATCATCACCATGAGCGTGAGGGTGAGCCCGAAATCCACGATCACCCCGAAGAACTGGAGATAGGTGATTGCCGTGGTGTATTCGCCGTACCCGAGGGGGCCGAGCGCGCGGGTGAGGAGCGCGACCAACACGAGGCCGAGCAACGCCGAGGCGCCCTTCCCAAGGAGCTGGAGGGCGAAATTCGTGCTCAACGTGCGACCTAATGCCATAGCGCCGTGTATAGTAGCATGAACCGTCTTTGACGGAAGGAGGAATCTTGGCTAAGATATTGGCGAATTATGGAGGGAGCTTTGTCGCGCAATGCCATGCGGATCGTCGTCGCCGTCCTCTTGGGGGCGTTCGTCGCCGTGTCGGCTCCGACCACGGCCTTGGCGGCCCCGCTCAAGGGGTATGAAGCGCTCCAGGTGTCGAGCTCCGGCTCGGGCAAGCTCACGCTCGCGCCCGGGGAGACCAAGGACTTCACCATCACCTTCAAGAACATCGGCACCGCCTCGTGGGCGAACATGGGTCCTGGGTACGTTTCGGTGTACACCTACGGTCCCAAATACCGCGCGAGCCTGTTCCAGGACCTATCGTGGAAATCGTCGACGCAGCCTTCCGTCATGAGGGAACAGACCGCGCGCGCGGGAGAGACCGGCACGATCAGCTTCAAGCTGAAGGCGCCCAAGGTCACTGGCGAGTATCAGGAAACGTTCAACCTCGCGGCCGAGGACGTGGCGTGGATCCCGGGCGGGCTCTTTACCGTGAAGATCGTGGTCGCGCAAACGCCCAAAGCCGAACTACTGGTCGTTCCCCCGACCCAAAGCCCTTCAAGCCCCACCGGCCTTTCCGCCCTCACCCTCATCCGGTCGCAGAAGAAAGTGCTGGTGAGCAAGGGCGGGGATGCCGTCACCTACACGGTCGGGATCAAGAACACGGGGACGCTTGCCTGGAAGCGCCGCGAATTGCGCGTGCCGTCGGTGTCGGCCGCGAGCGTGCGCAACGAGACCATGAACGGCTCGTGGCTCTCCACCTCGGTGCTGGTGGCCAACGCGGGCGCGGACGTGGCCCCGGGCGCGCTCGAGTACTTCACCTTCACGTTCAATGCCCCCCGGGCCGCCGGGACGCACGTGGTGAAATACGCGCTCGTGGTGGACGACCAAGCGGTGCCGGATTATTGGGTGGACATCCCGGTCGAGGTCACGAGCGGCTCTCCCGAGGCGTTCAATGTGCCGATCGTGCAGGAAATTCCGGAAACGTTCCCCATGCAGGAGCCCATGCTGCGCGTCGGGATCCTGATCGTGGACGGGGAGACCAACAACGAGGTGAAGGTGAGCTGCGAGACCGCGTGGAAGCTCATGGGCGGGGACGGCGCGCTGCTCGCGGAACTGCCAGCCGGGAAGCCGGTGACCGCGCTCTATAAGCAGAGCCGCTACTGGTTCGACCGGGGCAATGGGTTCGAGAAAACGCCGCACTTCCTGCGCTTCGTTCCCAACGAGCCCAACGCCGTTTGCACCGTGGAGAACTGGGACCGCCGCAACCGAGGCGCCGACCGGCCGTACAACCGGTACCGCAACGTGCTTGAGCTGCGCTACAATGACGCGAAGACCCGCACCTGGCTCATCAACGAGCTGCCCATGGAGTGGTACCTGAAGGGCCTGGGCGAGACGAGCAACGTGAGCCACATGGAGTACCAGAAGGCGCTCGTGACCGCGGCGCGCACGTACGCCACCTACCACTTCGAGCGCGGCACCAAACGCGGGCCCGAGTTCTTCCACATCACCGGGTACGCCGACGACCAGGTGTATCGCGGGTACGACCAGGAGGCGAACTCGCCGCGTATCGTGAGAAGCGTCGAGGAAACGCGCGGGCAGGTGGTCACCTACGAAGGGCGCACGGCCATCACCCCGTACTTCTCCCGTTCCGCCGGACGCACGTATGACTGGGGCGAGGTGTGGGGCGGCGACGTCCCGTGGGTGAAAGGCGTGGCCTGCCCGTGCGACAAGGAAAAGGGGTACAATCTGTGGGGCCACGGCATCGGCATGAGCGCCACCGAGGCGCTGTGCATGGCCAACCGCGGGCAGGGCTGGGAGCAGATCCTCCACTACTTCTACACGAACATCGCCATCCTGAAGCGGTGGAAGTAAATCGAAAACCGACGGCTAGACCGTCGGTTTTTGCATCGGGGTCGGAGCAGGGGTTCCGGTCCCGTGGCGGCCCTGGTCGTCATGCACGAGGTCGAGCACCTGTTGCTTCACCTGGTCGGGACGCGGGATGTCCTTGAAGTGGAACCGCACCTTCTCGGCCGAGGATTGCACGTGCATGTCGCCGTAGTCGAGCAGCGTCTTCACGATCCCTTTCACCTCGCTCGTCACGTCCTGGATGTTGGCCAGATGCAGCTCGCTCACGGTGCGGTTGAACAGCCCGACCTGCTCGATGTTGATCACCCGTTCGTTGGTGATGATCCACACGTCGAGGTAGTAGTCCACGAATTCGAAGCAGGTGAACAGCCACACGCCAAGATAATACGCCGAGGCGCACAGCGCGATGAGGGGGCCCGCGGTCGGATGCGCGAGCAGGTCCGTGAGGCGTTCGGGGAACAGGATCACGGCCACGAGCGGGGCCGCCGAGAGCCCCAGGAACATGAACAGGATGGGGAGTACCGTGAACCAGTGGCGGCGCAGCAGGAGGACGATCTTCTCGTCGCGCGCCTGGTTGGGGAGTTGGTCGAGGCGCATCATAGGGCGGAGGGGAACGCGCTGGTCGACGGCAGGTTCAGGAAGTCCACAGACATCGGGACGGACCAATCGAAGGAACCGAGTCCCACGGCCGAGACGAGCAGGAGGATCGTGGTGCCGATGACGAACCCGCCAGCGGTCAGGTACAACCCCTTTCCGGCGATCCCGAAGCGGGTGAGGTGGTAGAGCACGAATCCCCCATACACCGCGTACAGGAGGAGGAATAGGAGATAGGGGAGTAAGAGGACCGCGACGGGCATAACGGACGCATTGTAGCATTACATGTCGATTATTCAAAAATGGCTGATTATAGCGGAATAATGACGTATATCCTCTTGACAAAACCGCAAAAAAGTGGTATGATTTTCCGCGTCGAACATTTAATCGCCACCGTTGAGAACGGTATTTTGCGCCCTGAGTTTATCGAAGGGCCCGAATGGCCGCTCTCAACAAAGGATTGGTCTGACCTGCCATGGTGGCGGGAAGGATTGGTCCGCGCGGCAACGAAAGGGGATCGGCTCATGGCCAGTCTCACCAGCCAGATGCGCTTCACGCAGGTGCAGGAGTTCGCGGATTGCTTCGGCCGTTCCGGCATGACGCCGGAAGAGGCGGAGCTCTGTCTCAAACCCGAGCACCGCTCGGTGTTCGATGACATGCTGAAGGCCATGCGCAAGCACGCCGCCTTCCGCACCGACCTCGTCCACGGCGTGTTCAACGCCGCCCTCGTCCAGCTCGAGGCCTTCAAGGCCCGCTGCAAGGACAAAGGCATCGACTTCGACCGGTTCCACTTCGTCGGAAGCGAGACGCCGCCCGAGTTCACCGACGACCCCGAGGTCGTGGTGGTGCTCGACGCGACCCTCGCCACCCTCCAGGAAACCTTCGAGTTCGCCTGGGAATGGACCAAGGACGGCCAGCACGACAGCTACCGCTGGGACGGCCTCAACACCGACCCCGCGAAACTGCGCTTGCTGGAAGGAGCCGAAGCGTTCGAACCCTTCACCCTACGCTGGCGCCGCGTGAAGCTTGACGCCAACGTGGGCAAGAAGCCCGTGAACGTCCGCGACCCCAAGCGTTCCCCAGGCGTCGCGTTGCTGTTCGTAGCCGCGCAGCACCCGGAGCGCATCAAGGCCACGGACTACAAGAAGCGCTTTGGCTTCTGGATTCCGGGCCTGCAGTGTACGGTTCCCGACAGCGACCCCTGGTCGCGCGCGCCGGACGTCGGCTTCAGCCTCGGCGATCGCCGGGTGTGGCTGTCTGCGGCTCTCGCGGACGGCGAGCACGACCGCTGGGCGGTGCCGGTGTTCCTCGGGGAGTGAGGAACTGGGCGCTTGGCCCCTTGGAGCTCGGTGGATCTTGGACTCTTAGTCCTTGGTCCGCCGGGCTCTTTTTGTTATATTGATCTATAGATTCGGGTCGTGAACGCACGTTTACGGATGTGCGTCCCCGGATCGTCCGACTTCGCACAGATCGTCAGAATCCAAACATCAAGGTGTTGTGGAGCGCACGATGCGAATGAAGGGCACTCCGTGCTGTTGCTTGGGACAAGGGGGTTGTACCCATTGTGTCCCGCATAAAATACAGGATCCGGATGCGTCTGGGTCCGGTGAAACAGAAGGCGACAGCGCAACATTGGTTCCCGACAACGACCCCTGGTCGAACGCGCCGAACGTCAACTTCAACCTCGACGATCGCCAGGTGAAGCTGAATGCGAATCACGCAGACAACGAGAACGACAACTGGGCGGTGCCGGTGTTCCTCGGGAGTACCCAACGAGAAAGAGCGCCAATCGGCGCTCTTTCTTATCCGATGGATTTAAGCCATCCACCGATCATCTTGCCCGCTTCATGCAAGCGGGATTCCATGTCGAGATAGTGCTGATTCGGAAGGCAGCGGCAATCTTTCGCGAGGCGGACTAGGAGCTTGAGCGTATCGAGCTTCGCGCTCGCTTCACGCAGGTGTTTCAGCTTTTCCGCAGCATCGGCGGTTGAAGCGGCTCCGAGGATGAGTTCTATCGTTTCGAGCAAGCGTCTCGAAATCGTTTCCCCCAGCGAGTACCGTTCCGCCTTCGGAAATTTCAACAAGATGTCATGCCACGCCGCGTAGGCGGCGTAAAGCGTATGGACGAGAGGGATGTCAGCAGGAGTCCGCGCCAACTCGCGATGGAGTTCGGGATTCCGTCGGGGGGGGGGCTTATGGGGCGCATAGTTTCGATCGGTTATGTTCGTTCGAGAATTTGGTCGTCGCGTGGGAAAAATTCCGGAAAGGGAAGCGGTCGCGGCCTGACGTCATGGTATTCGAGCGGAATCTGGAGGACAACCTGTTCGCATTGCGCGATGACCTGCTCGCGGGCCGCTATCGGCACGGCGCGTATCACCGCTTTGTCGTTTTCGACCCGAAACAGCGCACGATTCACAAGGCAAACGTCCGTGACCGCGTCGTCCACCAGGCGCTCGTGAACGTCATCGAACCGTCATTCGAGCGGCAGTTCATCCATGACAGCTATTCCTGCCGCATCGGGAAGGGGACGCATGCGGCCGTCCGACGGTTGCGCCTGTTCCTCCGGCAAGCGAGCCGGAACGGTAGGAAGACCGTCTATGCCGTGAAATGCGACGTGAGGAAGTTCTTTGATTCGGTGGAACATGGGATCCTCATCGGCCTGCTCCGGCGTCGGATCCATGACAGGCGCCTCATGGACCTGCTTCGGGAAATCATTGGTAGTTTCTCGACACGGCCAGGCAAGGGCATCCCTCTTGGTAATCTCACCAGCCAGCTATTCGCGAACGTATACCTGCACGAGCTGGATTGGTTCGTGAAGCACGGCCTGCGCGTTCACCACTGCCTCCGTTATTGCGATGATTTCGTGATGCTTGCTTCCTCGAAAGAACGGGCATTCCAATTGGCGGAACAAGCTGACGCGTTTCTCGGCGAGCATTTGAAACTCCGACTTCATCCGAATAAGATCATCGTTCGGACATGGAAGCAAGGAATCGACTTTCTTGGATATGTCCTCCTGCCGCAGGCGACGATTCTGCGGACGAAGACGAAAAAACGGATGTTGAGACTGGGAAAGCAGGAAAATCTCACCTCGTACTTGGGAGCGTGCGCGCATGCGGATGCGTTTGAGTTGACTCGTGCCATTTTGATGTCGGCGAGTTGACCAGTGTGCCGCACCAGTGTTACACTCCTTGTATCTATGCCAACCCTCAAACAGCGCATCAGCCTTTCCGTGCCTGACGACGTCGGGAACGTCCTCACTCGGCTTGCGAAGCGGGATCAGACGACCGTGTCCACCAAAGCGCTCGATTTGGTGCGGTTCGCATTGGAAATAGAGGAGGACATGGCGCTCGGCGCTTTGGCGCAGGCACGTGACGGCAAAAAGGCCAAGTTCGTCGCCCACGACGCGGCGTGGGCCTGATCAGTTTGGCGTACGCCGTTTCCTACCACCCTGCGGTGGTGAAAGAGGACATCCCATCGCTCGGAAGCCGCGACAAGGAACGGATCAGACGGGCTATCGAGCAGAAACTCATGACGCAGCCTGACCTGTTCGGGGTCCCGCTGCGCCGGTCATTGAAAGGGTATTGGAAGCTTCGCGTGGGCGACTATCGCGTCGTCTATCGGATCGAGGGCCATCAGGTCTTTATTTTCATCATTTGTCACCGTAGCGACGCGTATAGGACGGCTGACCGGCGTTCGTCCTGACTTGTTTCACAAAGCCCGTTGCTCCGGCACGGGCCGGCCCAGGTGGCGGTAGGCCTCGCCCGTGGCCATGCGCCCGCGCGCGGTGCGCTCAAGCAGGCCCAGCTGGATGAGATACGGCTCGTGCACCTCCTCGAGCGTGTCGCTTTCCTCCTGGGTCGCGGCCGCGAGGGTGGAGAGGCCCACCGGACCGCCCTGGAACTTGTCGACGATGGTCTGGAGGATGAACCGGTCCACGCGGTCGAGGCCGAATTCGTCGACGTCGAGCATGATGAGCGCATCTTTCGCGACCGGCTCCGTGATGTCGCCTTGCGCGCGAACTTGGGCGAAGTCGCGGACGCGGCGGAGGAGGCGGTTCGCGACGCGGGGTGTCCGACGGGAGCGTTCGCTTAGGAGCCGGACGGCGGGTTCGTCCGTCGGGACGTCGAGGAGCTTGGCGCTGCGGGCGATGATCGTGGCGATGTCGGATTGTTCGTAGAAGTTGAGATGGAACGTGGCGCCGAAGCGGTCGCGCAGCGGCGAAGAGAGCAGGGAAAGCCGCGTGGTGGCGCCGATGAGCGTGAATTTTTCGAGCGCCAAGCGCAGCGTGCGAGCGGTCGGCCCTTTGCCGACCACAAGGTCGAGGGCGTAGTCCTCCATGGCCGGGTAGAGCACCTCCTCGATCGTCTTGTTCATGCGATGGATCTCGTCCACGAACAGGATGTCGCCGCGCCCGAGGTTCGAGAGGATGGCCGCGAGGTCGCCCACGCGCTCGAGCGCCGGGCCGCTGGTCACGCGGATCTGCCCGCCCATCTCGCGCGCGATCACGTGCGCGAGCGTGGTCTTCCCGAGCCCGGGATTGCCGTACAAGAGCACGTGCTCCACCGGCTCGTTCCGTCCTTTGGCGGCTTCGAGCAGCACGCGCAGGTTTTCCTTCACCCCTTGCTGGCCCACGAAATCATCGAGCGTCCCCGGCCTGAGTCCCACTTCGAATTCCCGCTCCGGCGCCTGTTCGGCGCTCGAAACGAGCCGGTCATCTTCGTCCTGGACATCCCGTTCGATCATATCGCCCTCATTATGGATGGAGGGGCTTCCTGGGGCAAGCAATAAAAAGAGGACCCAGGGGTCCTGACACGAGAGACGGTGGGGGGACCGTCGGGGGGGGATCGCGTCGGGGGTTGGGTCCAGCGGCACCAGGCATGCTTCGTTGCCCGGATCAAGTTGACCATAGCAAAAACCCGTCTCTTTGGCAAGAGACGGGTTTTTGGTGGGCAGGGTGGGAGTCGAACCCACACGAGGTTTCCCTCAAAGGTGTTTAAGACCTCTGCGTCTGCCAGTTTCGCCACCTGCCCAGGCGGCGACACTAACTCATTTTTTGTTCTTTTTCAACCCATGGAGCGCCTTCAAGAACGCCTCGACCGGTTTGGTGTTCAGCACGTCGGCCTTGGTGGCCCAGCCGCGACGGGCTTGGGCGATCCCGAATTTCAGGAAATCGTATTCGGCCGGCGAATGGGAATCGGAGTCGATGACCAGCTTCACGCCCGTCCCCACCGCTTCCCGGACGTGCGCGTCACGCAAGTCGAGCCGGTGCGACCCGTTCACCTCGAGCGCCACCCCGTATTCTTTCGCCGCGCGCAAGACCCTGGGGAAATCCAGCGCGTACGGCTCGCGCGCGTTCACGATGCGGCCGGTCGGGTGTAAGAACACGTTTACGAGCGGGTGCTTGAACGCGCGGATGATGCGCTCGGTCTGAACGGATTCGGAAAGGGCGAAGAACGAATGCACCGAAACGCACACGAGATCGAGCGCCTTGAGCGCCGCGTCGTCCACGTCCAAGCGACCGTCCTTCAGGATGTCGCACTCGGTCGATTTCAGGATGCGGAACCCCTTCGTCTTGGCGTTCAGCGCGTCGATTTCCTTGCCTTGTTCCGCGAGCCTCTTCTCATCAAGCCCTCCGGTCATCGCGAGCGCCTTGGTGTGATCGGTCACGGCGATATAGGAGAGCCCGCGCTTCCTCGCCTCCTTCGCCATTTCCTCGATCGAGGCAGCCCCGTCGGTCCAATCGGTCTGCACCTGCAGGTCTCCCTTCACGTCGTCGTAGCCCACGAGGTCGGGGAGACGTCCTTCGCGCGCGGCGTTGATCTCGCCTTGGCCCTCGCGGATTTCCGGCGGGATCCACGGCAGGCCAAGCGCCTGGTAGATATTCTCTTCCTTCTTGATCGGCAGCGGTTTTCCTTCCTTCAGGAGCCCGTATTCGGACAGCGTCATGTCGTGCTTGAGCGCGAGCGTGCGCAGTTCGATGTTGTGCTCGCGGTTGCCCGTGAAATGATGGAGCACGAGCGCGAAATGATCGGGCTCGAGCACGATGAGGTCCGCTTGGATGCCGCCGCGGCATCGCACCGACGCGCGATCGTCGCTGCGCATGAGCACCTGCGTCACTTCGGGGTAGGCGGTGAACGCGTCGAGCGCCCGTTTCGGGTCATCCGCGGTCATGATGAGGTCGATGTCGCCGATCGTCTCCTTCATGCGGCGGATGGATCCCGTGACTTCGACCTCGTGCGCCCCCGGGACGCGTTTCAGCTGCCCGACCAGGCGGTCGGCGACCGGGAGGATGTCGTGGAGGCGGAAGCGGCCTTCGTGTTCGCGAAGGAATCCGAGCCCGGAGAGGATCGCGTCCTCGGTCTTTCGTCCGAATCCAGGGACGCGGCGCACCTTGCCGGCCTTGGCCGCGTTCTCGAGCGCCTTCAGGTCCTTCACCTTGAGCGCCTGGTAGAGCGCCATCGCCTTCTTGGGGCCCAGGCCATGGATCGCGGTCATGCCCGCGAGGTCGAACGGGTATTTCTTTTTCAGCTGGTCGTAGGCCTTGAGGCGCCCGGTGGTCACCAGCTCCTCGATCTTCTTCGCGATGCTCTCGCCGATGCCTGGCAGGTCGTCGATGCATGCGGTGCCGCACTTCTGATAGAGGTCAGAGAGCTGCTCGCCCAACCCTTCGACCACCTCGGCCGCGCTTTCGTACGCCTGCGGCTTGTACGGGACGTCGAACGCCTCGTCGAACAGCCCGATCTCGCGCAGGATGGCGGCGATTTTCTGGTTGGTGGCGGCGCGCTTGACCATAACAGGCACAGTATACCTCTTGTCAGGCGGCGCGCATGGGTGTACAGTCCCGACCACAAAAGAAGAAGGAGAAATGTTCGCGGGAATAGCTCAGTGGTAGAGCGTCTCGTTGCCAACGAGAAGGCCGCGGGTTCGATCCCCGTTTCCCGCTCCAAAATCCCCTCTCGCAAGAGAGGGGATTTTGTTGTCCGACGAAACAAAGACCGCCCCGGCGCCGGGGCGGTTTTTATCACCTTCTAAGCCGAGGGTGTTTGTTACGTTTGGCGGCATCCGTTGTCACCACCATGCGCAAATCCTGGAATTCCCCTGTAAGCAGGTCCAGGTGGGTCTCCACCCCGTCCAGACGAAGTTCGACACGATCCAATCTCCCCTCGATTCGATCGAACCGCTTGTCCATGGCGTCAAACCGTTGGTCCATGGCTTCGAACCGCTTGTCCATGGCGTCAAACCGTTGGTCCATGGCTTCGAACCGCTTGTCCATGGCGTCAAACCGTTGGTCCACCCCATCGAAGCCGATTTTCACGGCGCTCGTGAGGTCGCTGATCTGGCCGGACAAGAAGTTGATTTGTGCTTCAAGCTTCGCCTCCATACTTGGTTACTATAGCAGGTCAGGAAGCGGCGGCAACGGGACCGCGCGTCGGGTTCTTGCGCGCCCAGGAGATGCCCGATCGGTTGCCGGCCATGTACTCGTTTTTGGCCGTGGTGAGGACGAACTCGCGAAGTTTTTGCGTGGACAGGTCGTCGAGCCCGAGCTCTTCGGCAAGGGTCTGGACGGACGCGATGAGGCTCATGAACCAGGTCGCTTTTTCGTTGGCGGACATATCAGACGGATAGGGAATCGACAGGTTGGTTATGGGAGGCGGCGCGTAACAGGTCGATCACGTACTCGGCCAGCAGGACCCCGACGGTCGAGGAGATGCCATAGGCGAATGCCTTGTTCTCAATCCGGCGTTTGAGCAGCGACAGGGAGAGCGTGGCGTGAGACATATCTGGCGATAAGGCGTTGAGCATGAGGACGCAGGGCGAACAGAGCGAGGCCGGCGACCAGGGACGAGGCGAGCATGGCGCCTGCGCCGCGACGCGAGGCGTCTTTCGTCGGTGGAGGGACCACCTCCTCGGTCCGTGCCGGGATCGGGACGATCTCGGGGGCGCGTTTTAGGACCGTGACCGTCGTCACGTTGATCCGTTTTTCCCCTTGTGCGGAGCTGATCGTGCCTGCGACGCGGATGCGGTCGCCCAGCGACAGCTCTCCGAACGCGCTGTCGTTTTTGTAGAGCGGGATTTCCCCCGTCTCATCCTTGATGGCCATGCGCTGTTTGCCCATCGAGGTCCCGGGGAGCACCGTGACCGTTCCTTCGGCCACGACCTTGGTCTTGAGCTTGAGGTCGGCGAGGTCTTCGGCGTTCACGCGGCGAGCGGATGCGGTCCGCTTGGCGGCAGCGACCTTCGGCTTGGCAGCGGGTTTGGGAGCGGGTTTCGTGGCGACCGGTTTTGCCACGGCGACAGGCCGCGCCTGGACCACGGCAGGCTTGGGTTGAGTGATCGCGGGAGCGACGACAGCGGGAGGGACATAGGAGATGGGTTGAAGGGTCACGGAGGAGGTTGAGGGAGTGGTGGTGGCGACCGGCGTTGCCGTCATCGCCGCCACCGGTTCGGAACGTTCCGGCGAAATGGCTGCGACGGCTGTTTCAAGCACGTTCGTCTCACCCGGGGTCGGATGCAGCGTCAGCTCCAGATGGTCTTCCACGCGGATGAACGACCGTCCGGCCTTCTGTCCGTCCTTCCCGTACGCCACGGCGTCGATCGCGGAGCCGTCCGGCGCGAGGAGCGTGAGGGTGTCGCCATCATTGTTGAGTTTGCCTTTCGGATTCCGGATGACGACCGATCGTCCGAACCCAAGGAGTTGGTCTGGGAGGGCCGTCTTCGTCCCGGAGGCGTCCGAGATCGTCCACCCGTCGAGCGGGATGACGTTGTTGAACGGGTTGTCGATCTCCACCCACTCGTCCTCGCCGCTCTCGGGCGCCGGATACAGCTCGCTGACACGGAGTGTCCCTGGAGGGAAGGAGATGGAAGGGGGAAGGGTGTCTGAAGCGATATTCCCTGAGCTTGTCGAAGGGATATCGTCGGTCGCCACGGCATCATCCTGGCCCTCGACAGGATCAGGCGCCGCGGAGGCTTGCTCATCGATAACCGGCGCCTCTTCACTCGTGTCATCCTGAGGCGCGGCAGCCGAAGGATCTTCGACCGGAGGATCCGTGTCAGAAGGTCCTGCACCATCGTTTGGGACGACAACTTCCTCTGGCTCTGCGGTCGGAAGCTCCTCCGTCACGGGTTCCGGTATCGGCGCAGGCTCTTCCACCGTCGCGGGAGCTTCTTCGACCGTCTCGGCCGCGAACGGATGGCTCCCAGGCGTCCCGAGGTCCGTGACCCCTTCTTTGAACCCGACGGACTCGGCGGAAGAGGCGAAGGTCCCGTCTTCAAGTCGCGTCATGCTGGTGAACGGGGCGCTGGATCCGGCACTCGGCGCCTTGCCGTCGCCCGCGCGATCCAGTTCCGCGCCTGCGGCGTCGCGCAACACGATCTTGAGCGCCGTGTTGGAGAGCGAGACGGCGGAGGTGACATGGTCGGCGGCCAGAAGCGCGGACCGTTCGTCGCTTGTCGCGAAATTCGCGATCACGTACGTCCCGCGGGCGGCGATGACGGCACCGGCGGGCAAGGCGAGCGTCCCGCCAGAGGTCGCGGCCCCATCGAGGACGTATCCGGACAGGTCGACCGGCTCATCGCCCGTGTTCGCGAGCTCGATCCATTCGTCCGATGCGTTAAGCGACGACCCTGCCCAGGCGATCTCACTCAAGATGACTCGCGGGGCCTCTTGCGCGTACGCCATGTGGATCGGCGCGGCCGCAAGCAGCCCGACAAGGATCAGGTATTTCATAGGATGTTGTTAAAGGACGTCCCGGGACGATGCATGCAAAAAAGAAACGACCCGCGAGTGGCGGGTCGTTTCCTCTTGTAGCTTCATTCAACCACGAAATTTTTGTTTCGTCAATGGACGTGGTGTGGATAGACGGCACTGTCAGCCGAAGCTCCCGCGGGAACGAAGGCTGGTGCCGGGGGTGGGACTCGAACCCACATGAACTTGCGTTCACCAGCTCCTAAGGCTGGCGTGTCTGCCAGTTTCACCACCCCGGCGTGCCGCGACTCTATCGTAAATCCGCTCGTTTTGCTACGCTCGACCCCGATATGCGCGTCATCCTTGTGCACGGGTTCAATTCCTCTCCCGAAGGCCAGTTCATCCCATGGCTCGCTCCTGCATTGAAGGATCGCGGGTTCGAGGTGGTCACTCCGAGGTTGGACCTGAAGCTGTCCGAGGAAGGGGATCTCAAGATCCCGGAACTGGTGGAACAGATGCGCGGCCAGGCAGGGTTCATCACGAGCGAAGACGTCCTCGTTGGCCACTCGCTGGGCGCCTTCATGGTGCTTCAGTATCTCGAAGGGGTGGAGATGACCGAGACCCCGCGTGCCGTGGTGATGGTGGCTCCGCCGTGGAAGGTGTCCAAGCCCGAACTGCGGCGATTGTTCATCGTGGACCTCGATGCCGACGTGCTCATGTGGAAGGCGCGCGAATACGTCGTCGTGCACTCGAAGGACGACACGATGGTCCCCATCGAACACGCTCGCAAGTTGGCCGAAGCGTTCCGGGCGAAATTCGTGGAGACGGACGGGAACGGTCACTTCATGGGCGAACAGTATCCGGTGCTCGTCGAGGTGATCGAGGACATCAAATCCCGCCCGTTCGAATACGCCCCGGGCCAGTCGCTGCATGACGAGCTGGCGAATCCGTGATGAGAAAACCCTCGGCGCGTCCCGAGGGTTTTCGTATCGTTCAATCGCCGTATTTCGCCAGAAGCTCGGTGAGGATCCGGGGGAGCTGCTCGTGGCCCTTCTTCGGTCCGAGCTTGCGCATGCGGGCGAGCTTTTCCATCATCATCGCCCGGAGCTTGCGCATGGCCCTGTCGTCGCTGGCCGCTCGTTTTTCCATCGCGAGGAATTGCTGCTCCTGCTCGGCGTTCCTGATCGGCTGGTAGCGTCTCGGCGAGCCGTCGAAGTCCACTGGCACGATCACGACCTCGCGCGCCTTGGGGAAGACGGCGAACGTAAGTTCGCGGATGCGATTGAGCCGCGTGCGTTCGCAGAAGATCACGAGCTGGTCCGTTGAAGGATCGGTAATCCGACGAAACTTCAGCAGGTTCTCCACCGTCGACAGCGCTCCAGGACGCGAGACGATTTTCCAAGGGAGCGATTCTCCGGTCCAGCCTTCGACATCGTCGCGCCGCTTCTTAAGCCAACCGGCCATCTCGTCTGCCTCGGTCCGCTTGTACGGCCTGCGCATGTCCGTTGCCCCGCCCACCAGGACGATGGATCCGGATGCGTCGCGAAGGTTCTCGAACAACCAATTAGTGCAAGCGACCAGGTACGCATGATAGGAGGGATCCTTGAAGATATACTTCGGGATCCCGTACCCGCAGATGAGGGCAGAGAACGTATCGTATGCCATAGTTCCTCCGCCTGCTTCTTAGCGAACATCCTGTCATTTGGCAACTGTGGAAACCCTCGGGACAGCCCTCCTTGACAGGGTTTTTCCGTTCATTTACTATGCCGACACTTACAAGTTATCCACTTCCTTCTTTGTCCCGGGCATTGCGGCTGTATCTCGCAGGGATGGAGAGAAGCAAGTGAAGATCTGGAGACCGCCATGCGCATCTCACCGACCAATCTTCATCGGCCTCGTGGGGAGTGACCTTCTTTAAGGTGTCCCCGCGCTGCCAAGCGCGGTTTTTCTTTCGAGAGGACTCCGGCACAGACCCCGAACTTCCGACCATCGGAACGTCGGGGCCTGGTCCGAAGCCACGTCACACGCGACGCGTGCGGCGACGGTCAAAGCGACTGGGACTCGACCCTTCACAATTGAATAGGTCAGAGAATAAACGATCACTGTAAGACGTCTCCAACGGACGGACGCGAAATCGACTTGCAACGATTTGCGGAAAGCCGAGTGGGGAATGGCCGTGTAAGCCGGCCTTGATCTGAACTTGCAGTGGTTGCAGAGCATAAGGGCAGACGGTGGATGGCTCGACAGAGCGTGCCGATGAAGGACGTAGCAGCCTGCGATAAGCTCCGGGAAGGTGGCAAGCAACCTGTGATCCGGAGATTTCCGAATGGGTTAACCTAATGCGGGGAATGCCGCATTGGCGTGCGCTGAATACATAGGCGTACGTTGGGCACCTGGGGAAGTGAAACATCTCAGTACCCAGTGGAAAAGAAAAAGACTACTAATTATCTCACTCGTGATTCCGGGCGACCGGACAAACGGGTGAACATAATTAGACCATTCCCTAAGTAGTGGCGAACGAAAAGGGAACAGCCCAAACCTCACATGTGAACCCATCATGACCATTCGTGACTTCGGTTGCGTCTGCACTGGTGGCGAAAGGCGGGAGCCGTTGCATGCGAGGGGTTGTAAGGCGATCGCGTCGTCCGCTTCCGAGGACGGGCACGATGTGTGATGCGTAGTGGAATCCGCTGGAAAGCGGAACCAAAGAGGGTGATAGTCCCGTACGCGAAACGTTAATCACACGTGTGGCGATCGATCTTGAGTACCACGAGACTCGTGAAATCTTGTGGGAACCTGCCGCGACTATGTGGCAAGGCTAAATACGCGCTCCGATCGATAGTGAACAAGTACCGTGAGGGAACGCTGAAAAGCACCCCGGTGAGGGGAATGAAATAGTATCTGAAACCGTCTGCTTACAAGGAGTCAGAGCCCGCAAGGGTGATGGCGTTCCTATTGAAGAATGAGCCAACGAGTGTGCTACGTGTCGCTTGGTTAAGCCCTACGGGGCGCAGCCGCAGTGAAAGCAAGCGTTAACCCGCGTGTTCTCACTCTGTATTCGAGGCATCCTTAACGGGTGCAGCGAGTACATGGTGAGATGGTGGCACGTACACGACCCGAAACCGGGTGATCTACCCATGACCAGGATGAAGCGGGTGTAACAACCCGTGGAGGTCCGAACCCACGTGCTGTGCAAAACACGGGGATGAGTTGTGGGTAGCGGAGAAATTCCAATCGAACTCGGTAATAGCTGGTTCTTCCTGAGATAGCTTGTGGGCTAGCGCTGGTTAACAATGCATCGGGGGTAGAGCACTGAATGGGATCGCCGCCGCAAGGTAGGCGTCCTAACCAAACTCCGAATACCGATGCATATTCCCGGCAGTCAGACGATGGGGGCTAAGCTCCATGCGTCGAGAGGGGAACAGCCCAGATCTCAAACTAAGGCCCCTAAATCGTCGTTGAGTGTAGAAGGTGGTGGAGAGGCTTATACAACCAGGAGGTTGGCTTAGAAGCAGCCATCCTTTAAAGAAAGCGTAACAGCTCACTGGTCAAGCTTCTCCGCGCCGAAAATGTACCGGGGCTAAACGACGTGCCGAAGTTGAGGGTTCCAGCCCTTTTAGGGCGGAGCGGTAAGGAAGCATTCGTATTGCGCTGAAGTCAGGTCGTGAGGCCTGGTGGAGCGGTACGAAGTGAGAATGTTGGCATAAGTAGCACAAAGAAGGGTGAGAGTCCCTTCCGCCGTAAACCCAAGGTTTCCTGGGCAACGCGAATCGTCCCAGGGTGAGCCGGGAGCTAAGGTGAGGCCGAAAGGCGTAATCGATGCACAGCAGGTTAATATTCCTGCGCTCTGTTTGGAACCGAAGCGGGGACGCTTCGTGAAATTTCCCGCGCCCTATGGCTATGGCGTTGGGCGCATCCTGGTAGCCGGTCGGCAAATCCGCCGGCGACATCCAGGGTGTGATCGCAAGGCTGCCGCAAGGTGGCCGAGGGGAAAGGACACGGAGCCAAGAAAAGCCGCTAGGACTATTCCAAGCAGACCCGTACCGGAAACCGACACAGGTGGGTGGGTGCGATAATGCACCAAGGCGTACGAGAGAAACTAGCCTAAGGAACTCGGCAAAACAGTGGCCGTAACTTCGGGATAAGGCCTGGTTTTCCCCGGGAGGGGAAGACCCGCAGCGAAAGACGTCAACCGACTGTTTACCAAAAACACAGGTCCGTGCTAAATCGAAAGATGATGTATACGGGCTGATGCCTGGCCAGTGTCCGAACGTTAAGGAAGGGGGTCATGATCGCAAGATCGGCAGCCTTCGACTGAAGCGCGGATGAACGCCGGCGATAACTATAATCGTCCTAAGGTAGCGAAATTCCTTGACGGGTGAGTTCCGTCCTGCACGAATGGCATAACGAGTTGACGACTCTCTCAGGCTAGTACTCGGCGAAATTGCAAGATGAGTGAAGATGCTCATTACCCGTGGTTAGACGAAAAGACCCCGTGAAGCTTTACTACAACTTGCTTTTGGGTCCATGTTCCGCATGTTGAGCGTAGGTGGGAGCCGCAAGGCGCCAATGAGACACCACCCTTGCGTTACGTGGATTCTAACCGGCACCCGTGATCCGGGAGTCGGGACAGAAGCTGGTGGGTAGTTTACCTG